>OHRB01000085.1_pt1 | contig 50063 bp, 64 predicted proteins | sample 1578381 | NCBI WGS metagenome assembly OHRB01 (sample SAMEA3879566, study PRJEB24766) | human gut metagenome | biome: human-associated habitat; feature: feces | place: USA | collected 1985/1987
CCCACCATGCCCAGATGGCGGCAGCGGTGGTCAGGCCAGCCGTCACCCACTGCTCCACGCTGGCGCTGTCGATGGGCAGCACCGGCTTGCCTGCTGCACTCAGCAGCTGGTTGACGAGGGCCAGTGCCAGCACAACGGTGCGGGCGATGGTGGCGGCGGGAATTTTCTTGTTCGTCATAGGTCAATTCCTTTCTCTTTCGTATTCATGTTCTTCCAGATCGGCGATGCGGTGGTTTGCCACTTTCAGCTGCTCCTCGATCACCGGCACCCGCTGGGCGAAGTTGTTGTGCAGCCGCACCTCCCGGGTCAGCTCCTCCAGCTTGGTCTCGGTCACGGCCTGCGTCTTGCCGTTGGCGATCAGCACACCGATCAGCGTCACGCCGCCGGTGATCACAGCGGCCAGAATCGTCTCCATCGTTTTCACCCCCTGACCTGCCCCAGCCCGGCCCGCTGGATGATGCCCGCGTAGTCCTTGTAGGCGTGGCTCATGTCCACGTTACCGGACACACCAGGTATTCTGGCGGTGCTGGTATACTGCCACATCCCAAAGGCAAAGTCCGTTTTGGGCTTGTCCTCCGGCTTGGTCTTGCTTTTGTCTCTGGGATGCCTTGCAAGCCATACGTCATACTTGCGCAGCGCAGCGCCGCCCATGTACAACTCTGTCTGCGCAAAATTCAGCCCAACATACAGCAGGGCGTAAAATCCCCAGCGCTCCACCGTAGCAAGCGCATAGGCAGCAAGGTCGGTCAGCGCCTGCGTAGACAGCTTTTTGATTTTGTTGTCCTCAACGTCCACGCTGATGGGCAACTCGAAGGTTTTCCCGGTCAGCGCAGTCTTGAGCAAGGCGAGCTCTGCATCTGCCATCTGCTTGTCGGTGGCGTAGGTGTAGTAGTACACGCCCACAGGGATGCCCAGCCGCTTGCACTCGCTGTAGTTGCGCTCAAAGGTCGGGTCGATGTACAGCCCATCCTTGCGCTTGGACAGCTTGCGGTTGGTGGATACGGTTTTGAGCAGTGCTCCGTCAACTTTGCCGCTTGCCTTGACCTTGTTCCAGTCAATGTTACCCTGCCAGCGGGAAACGTCCATAATTTCTGCCATTGTGTCCTCCTTACTGAGTGATCTCCTCAAAGCCGCTCTTGATAAGAATCGCCTTGACCTTCTCCTTCAGCAAGCGGGGGCAGCGCTCATACAGAGCCTTTGCCGCCTCCATAGTCTCAGCAGACATAATTTCCTGTGCCCATAACATAGCCATCATAAATACCATCCTTTCGATTTTTTGTGTGATTTTACGCATAGACAGTCTCGCTCATCTCAAGTAGACACTGTTTCAGCATCTCGTTTTCCTTTTGCAAAGCAGCCAGTGTTTCAGGCAGCTGCGCCATCTGGGTCTGGGCGCTCTCCACCGTAGCAAGCCGCTCCTCCAGTGTAGGGGTCGGCTTCGGTGTATCGGCAGGGCCTGGCTGCGTGCCGGCCTCAACCACAACGTAAGCCTCCGGCTGGTCGTCCATGCTCCACAGGGCATCGCCCACAGCAGCCGCTGCATTGTGGGCGATAATGGCATCCACAACGGCAGAATAGGCATCGCACTCAGCCTGCGTAATGACCGGCTTCGGGATTTTTGCTCCGGGTTTGATTTCCATTTGTGTTCACCTCACTTCCAGCGGCCGAAGGCGACCCAATGAGCGCCAGTAGTACTATCGCTTGGTTCAATGTAACAACTGCTTGTTGTTTTCTTTGAAACTCCATGCACCACCGCACTACTAAGAGATTGGTATATCCTAAGATATAAACAGGTCAGAACAGAATAATTAGTGTTTGCAAAGGGCACCTGAAAACTCGCAGTTCGACTGTCGCCATAGTTTGGCATATAATCGGTTCCACCCCAGCAGATCTGCGTTCCATCGGTATAGCGCACATAGTAGGTTCCGCTGGTATAGACCGCCGAAGCACCCGCCGGGCCTTGCGGGCCGGTAGCGCCTGTGGCACCTCTGGCTCCCGTTGCACCGGTGGGCCCTTGCGGCCCCTGCGGGCCAGTGGCTCCCGTAGCGCCCTTGGGCCCCTGCGCACCGGTATCTCCTTTGTCCCCCTTGTCGCCCTTTGCGCCTTTCAGGCTGGCGATCCAGTCCGCTTCGCTGCCGGTGAACCCCAGCTGAACAGCCAGTGCATAGGCCGACTGGCCGTCAAAGGTTCCGGCTTCCTTGGCCTGCTTCACGGCATTGGTGGCCGCATTGGCCGCACTGGTGCTGGCTTTCTCTGCCCGGTCTGCATCAGCCTTCGCAGCTCCCGCGCTGGTAGATGCCTCCCCGGCCTTGGTGGCGGCGGTGGAAGCGCTCCCCGCAGCGGCATTCATATTGGCGGTGACCGTTTTTACCGCGTTCTGCGTGTCCGTCAGAATCTGTTGGGCGGCGGTCTCGCTAGCCTTGGCGTTCTTCTCGCTGGCGGCGGACTTGGTCTCGCTCAGGGCTGCTGCGTCCTCGCTGTCCTTGGCGGCAGCGGCGCTGTTGGTGGCTTTCTCCTCCAGTGCGTTGATGCGCTCCTTGGCAGCGGCCAGCAGCTCATCGGTGGGGATGCCGGTCACACCGTCCCGCACGATGCCGCAGAGCGCCTCGTCCAGCCGGGTGTCAGCGATCTGGCCGGTGGTGATGCTGGTGGAGCCTGCCGGGCGGGCGATCTCGGCAAGGCAGAGGTCGTAGATCAGCTCGGTGCGGGAGATGGCGGGGGCCGTGGGTGTGCTGGATGCCGTGCCCTGCAGCACCTGCAGGCTGGCGGCTCTGGCACCGGCATCATAGCGCATGACGATGCGGTCGATGCGGGGGAGAGACGGGTCGGCCAGCGGCATGGTCAGGGTGTCGCTCTCCCGCTTGGTGATGGAGTAGCCGGTGAAGCGGCTGGGGTGCACCCAGCCACGGCCCGCGCCCACGGTGACCTTCAGCCCGCCTGCGGCTGTCACCGGGAAGTCCTCAGCGGAGCTGAATACACCCGAGGTGAGGCCCGCAAGGTAGGCCGCCACGTCTGCGGCATCGAAGTCGTAGCCGTTGGCGGGGTATAACACGATTTTGCTCAAAAGATCATCTCCTTACAGCTTGCGCCAGACCGGCGTGCCCACCCGCACGGTGCGGGTGGTGCTGTCGCTCTGGCTTTGGGTGATGACATCGGCCACCCGGACGGTGGCCTTGTAGCCCAGCTCCGGGATGGTGCAGAAGGCTACGTCGCCGGGGGAAAGGCCCTCGGCATCGATGGTCAGCTCAATGGAGCCGGTGCGCAGCTGTTCCAGCAGCTTGTTGGTGCCCCGGGCCATGAGCCGCTCGAGGTAGGCTTCGCTCTTGTTGGTCTCGCCCTTTTCCTCGTCTGGCTGCACATCCCGGGCATCCACATACAGCTCCCGCCGGTCGGCACCGGTGGCATCCGTCAGGCCCACGGTGACGGTGGCCCGGTTCTCGCCCTCGCCAGCGCCCTGGACGATGGCGACGTTGGCGTAGTCGCTGTCGCCAAAGGCCCACGCGGCCTGCTGCAGGTTGCCCCACTTTGTGCTGAACCTGTTGTTTGGGTCAGCGGTGGGCCGGTAGACCTCGAACAGCAGCTTCTTGTCTGCGTTCTTGCCTGCCAGCCGCACCCGGAAACCCAGGTCGCAGGCCGCGCCGATGGTCGTCAGGTAGTCCATGATGCTGCCGCCGGAGGTCTGTGCAGTGTAGGTGGTGTCAAAGCCCACAAGCGTGCCCAGCTCTAGCTTTGGCCATGGCTGCATTGCGCTGACCAGCCTGCGCATGGCCTGTTCCGCGTTCTCGTTCTTCACGATGGCGGTACCGGCTCGCTTTGTGAAGATCCACGTCCCCGGGAAGCCGGTGACCACCAGATTGCTGTCGGTGTTCTCGTTGCTCCGGTGGCAGATGCGCATGGGCACATCGCTGTCACTGCGGCGCAGCCAGCGGCCCTCCCGGAGTAGGGACAGGTTCTCCTCGGTGGGGCGCACCTCCAACGTGAACTCTCCCTCGGTGTTGTAGGGCTCGTCCCAGTAAAAGCTCACCCACACCTCCACCCGGCCCAGCCGGGCGAGGGTCAGCTCGTCCAATACGTCCAGCGTCACGAGATCACCTCCGGCAGAATACCGCTCACCATGGGATAGAAGCGCACCGTCACTTGCAGGCTGGTCTCGCCGCTGTCGGCGGTGGCCTTGAGCAAGTTGTCCCCGGGGGCCAGCTCCAGCAGGTCAGAATCTTCATCCAGCAGGGAGAAGATGTTCTCCTCCGTGCCGTCCTCTGTCCGCTTGACGGCCAGCTTGTCGGTGGTGGTGCGGTAGATCTCGATGACCTGCCCGGGGGTCAGGGTGGTCAGGATGCGGATACTCTGGCCCGTGATGATGTTCAGCACGGTTGGGTTGACCACAGCGCCGTCGCTCTTGAGGGTGGCCGTGAAGGGCACCGCCAGCGCCCCGGGGTTATAGGCATTCAGCCAGCCGATGGAGGTGCGCACGCCGAACCGATGGGGCGTGCTGTAATTGATGGGCAGCCTGAAGCTGGGCACAAAGCCGTTGATGCAGAAGCTCTGGGCAGTCAGGTCGTACCAGAAGGGTTTCGGGCAGAAGAGCATGAAATCCAGCACCGGGTAGGGGTGGATGCTCTTTGTGTAGGGGGTCTTGGAGAGCACAAACCGGCAGAAATACTTGTCCTCAAAATACATGGTGCCGCTGGTGAAGTAGGGGAGCTTTTCCAGCAGCAGGGCGGCATCCGCGTCGCCGTGGGGGCTGTGGCAGTGGATGATGAGTTCACGGCTCACCCCGGCCACGCTCTGGCGCTCCACGCTCACGCCCACCTGGTTCACGCCCTGAGCGGTCTGCACGTCCACGTCTACGCCATTGATGGGGTCGAGGGAGTAGGGCATGCCGTAGTCCCACCCGATGTCGAGAGTGGCCCCGGCATCTGTGACCAGCTGCAAATGGTCTTTTCTGAATGGCATTGTGGAGCCCTCCTTTCATCGTTTCTGGGCCTTGGCCCGGTCGGCTTCCCAGCGTGCTTCCCGCTGGAGGTCTGCCGCCGTCTGGGCCTTGGAGTAGATATTTTGGGTGATGTTGGTGTCGCCCTCCCGGTGGTAGTTGTTGGCGGCTGCGGCCACCTGTGCCGTGCCGGATGCGGCCACACTGCGAGAGATGGCCATGTTGTCCGACAACACCAGAGAATTGGCGTTCTTGACCAACTCGGCCAGCTTGCTGTTTGCGGCCAGCAGGGCCTCGGTGTTGGCCTCCACAGCGTCGGTCAGGTCTTTGTCCGGGGTGGGGGCCGTCGGCGTGGTGGAGCCGGTGCCTGAGCTTGAGGTGGCCTTGGTGATGTCGTCCAGACTGCGCTCCACCTTGGTCTGGATGCCGTCCACATAGGTGGTCACGGTCTTGTAAGAGCGCTCCACGCCGTCCACCAGCTTTGTGCCCGCCTCGGTGACGGTCTTGGTCACCCTCTGGGTGATCTTGCCGGTCTCATCCTGCAGCTTCTCGGTGAGCACTTTGGTGGTCACGGTGCTGCCGTCTGCTCTGGTGGTCTTGCTGGTGTCGGTCATGCTCTCGATGACCTTCTGGGAGGTGCCGGAAGTGCCGGAACTGCTGGGGCTGCCGGGGTTGTTGGCAGCTTCCTGCTGCTTTTTTCGCGCCTCCTGCCGGGCCTTGCGGTCGGCAGCGATCTTGTTGGCGTAGTCCCAGGCCGGATTGCTGATGTAGTCTATGGTACCGCCATAAAGCCACGCGACACTGTTATAGGCCGCGATCAGGCCGTTGATGAGGATGATGAAGCCCTCGATGCCCGCCGCCACGATGCGCATCAGGCCCTCGAAGATGTAGCTCATAAAGTCCTCAACACCCGCCCAGACATTCTGGAAAGCGTTGGCCACATCCTTGTTTTTGCCGGAGAAGTTCAGCAGGGCACCCACCAGCATCCCGATAAGGGATATGACAAAGAGGATGGGGTTGGCATCCATGGCCACGTTCAGGGCAGTCTGCCCGGCTGTGGCGCTGGCTGCGGCGGGCACGAACTGCGCCACCAGACCCATGGCCAGCTGAGAGAGGTTCCCGAACACGCCGGAAAGGGCGCTGCCCAGCTGGTTCAGGGCCCCCAGAGCGATGCTGTTGATCTGGGTCTGCTGCTCCTTGGTGCAGGCCTGCCAGAAGTAGGAAGCGGCCCACAGGCCCAGGCTCTCGAGGTCGCCATCCTTGAGGGCCGTTGCCAGCGTCTCGATGGCCCCCAGCGCGTCCGTCTGGATGTCGGACTGGATTTGCGCCCAGCCCTCGTCCAGCTTGGTGCGGAACTGCTCCGTGATGGTAGCTCCTACGGTGGCAAAATCCGGCCCGTTGGTGGAGAGGATCTGGGCAATGTTCTGGATGGCCTGCTCTGCCGCCGGTGCACCGGTGTTGATGCCGTTGACAAGGCCCTGCGTGACGTTTTCGCCGATCTCGGTGAACACCTTCGAGGGCGAGTGAATGCCCAGCACGTTCTTGACGGTGCTCACCATGCCGTTGACTTTGCCCTTGACTGTGGACACCAGTGTGTCCCACATCCCGGTGATGCCGTTCAGCAGGCCGTTGACGATGTTCTCGCCGATGTGGCCCCACTCATCCATACTGCCGTCCCACACGCCGGTCAGCTTTGCAATGCAGGCAAGGGCGGCTTCGCCCAGATTTTCAATGCTGCGGAGAATGCCGTCTACCAGTGTGGTCAGAAGAGCCGCACCGCAGTTCAGAAGGTCGGGCAGATGGGAGAGCAGCGCGGCAGAGAACTTGGCAATCAACTCCGCCGCTGCTGTGATCAGCTGGGGCAGGTTGTCGGTGATGCCGATGATGAGCTGTTCCAGCAGCTGGATGCCGGCATCGAAGATCTCGTCCTGATGGTCAGCCAGATATTGCACCAGCTTGGTGATGACCTGCGTTGCTGCCGATGCCAGCCCGGGAATCTTCTGAACAACACCTGCGGTCAGATTTTCCAAAATGCCGCTGGCTGCGTCCAGCATGGCCGCCGGGCCGCCCTCAGACAGGGCCTTTGTCAGGGTATTCAGGCATTCGGTGCCCCAGTTGGCGGCTTCCTTCAGGCCCGGCTCCAGATACTCGTAGATGCCCAGCTGCAGGCCCTCCAGGGCGCTCTGCATGATGGTGACGGAGCCCTGCAGGTTGTCCAGCTGTGTCTCTGCCATCTGGGCCATAGCGCCGGAGTCACCAGCTGCCTCGCCTGCTGCGTCGATCTGCTGGGCCAGTGATTCCCACTGTTCACCCTGCGCCGCCAGCAGGCCGTTGACAGCAGCAAGGTCGGTTTTGTTGAACAGCGCGTTGATGACGCTGTCCTTCTGCCCCTGTGTCAATCCAGCCAGAGAGCCGTTCAGGTCAGTCAGAATGTCATCCAGGCCACGCATGTTGCCCTGCGCGTCGTATACCTGCAAGCCCAGCTGCTCCATGAGCTTGGTGGCATCATCGGTGGGGGACTGAAGGGAGAGGATGATGTTGCGCAGATGGGTGCCGCCCTCAGCGCCCTTGATGCCCACGTTGGCCAGCAGGCCCAGTGCGGTGGTCAGCTCCGTGGTGCCGCCCTTCAGGTTGGCGGCGGTGCCGCCCACGGTCAGGATGGCCTCACCCAGTTGGCTGACGTTGGCGTTGGCTTTGCTGGCCGCCTTAGCCAGTTTGTTGCCGAACTCGTCCACATTCTGCTTACTGGCCTCGAGGTTCAGCGAGGCCATAGCATCGGTGACCAGATCGGACGCATAGGCCAGATCCATGCCGCCCGCTGCGGCCAGGTTCAGGACGCTGGGCAGCACCTCGGCGGCCTTGTTTGCATCGTAGCCAGCAAGCGCCAAATAGTTCAGAGCATCCGCTGCCTGTGTAGCAGTGAACGCTGTAGTGCTGCCCATCTCCTTGGCCTTGTCTGTCAGGTTCTGGATCTGATCCACACCCACGCCCATGGTGGCAGCCACCTGGGACATCGAGGACTGGAAGCTCATGCCGACACCGACAGAGGTCTTTGCCAGCTCTGTCAGTTTTCCGGTGGCAGCTTGCGTCAGCCCGGAGATCAAATTGCCTGCGGCTACCGACATCGCGCTCAGGCCCTTATTGAAGCCGCTTGCGTCCAGCCGGGTATCGCCGGTAATACTGTAATCTGCCACTGTGTCCACCTCTCATTCGGAGCGCGGGCACAGGGGCACAGGCTGCTATAACTTGATTTCTACCTCCCGCTTACATGCGGGGTTTTTGCATTTTACCCACAAACCGTGGGCGCAGGCTTCGGGAGCCGCCCACACGGGCAGCGCTCTGCCGCAGAAGGGGCAGGGAACCGGGGCGCGGGAATCAACCGAAGCGGTCGAGGAAAGCGTCCTCGTGCTCTTGCAGGGTCTCGTTCCGCCTCACCCCCTTCAGTCCATCCGGCAGGGCGAAGCGCTCTTTCAGGGTCTCGTAGTAGTCCCGGTCGGCCCTGTCCATACCGGAGGTGTCCTTGCCCCGGATCTCCACGATCTTGCCCAGCGGCGTTTCCGGCGGCAGAGCATGAAGCAGTGCCTTGAAGCGCCACCAGTGTACCTTGTCGGCGGTCAGGTCGATGCCGTAGGCCTGCTGAAAGGCCCCCACGATGTAGTCGGCATCGCACCGGTAGTCCAGCACAGGCTCGGCCTGTGGGTCGCTGCTGCTGCCAGTCCCGGTGCGCTCCTCGTCCTCGGGGCCGCCGCCCTGGCAGAAGCGCACCAGAGATTCAAAGGCTTCCGGGTATTGCGCCACCGGGATCGGCTCCACAAAGAACCGCTGAACGGCTTCACAAATCATCCGGGCGCTGTCCTCGTCAGTCTTGGCGCGGCGGGTGCGGATCAGCAGCCAGATCATGGGCCGGAAGTCAGGGTCGATGGCGCGGCCCTCCCACTCGGTGGGCAGGGTGTCCGTCAGCAGGTCATGCATTGTCCAGTGCCTCAAGCTCTGCCTTCAGCTGGGCACGGCGGGCGGCTTTTGCCGCTTCCTGTGCCCGGAAATCCACCACTGCGGGATGCGCCTTGACTGCGGCCCGGCGCTGCTCACGGTTCATGGGGGCAGGGATGGCCTGTGCTGCCGAAACCTGTGCTGCCGAAACCTGTGCCCGCTCCTCGGCGGGGTGGATCAGCGCGCTGGCACTGGCCTTTTCTGCGGCCATGGCCTCGGCAAAGGCCTTGCTGACCGTCAGGCAGGCGTTGAAGTTGCTGCCGTCCAGCCCCAGCTTCTCAGAAGCACCCTCACCCAGAACCTCGTCCAGGTAGTCCATAAAGATGCGGCACTGGAAGCGCAGCCAGGCAGGGTAATCATTCTCGGGGGTGTAGCGGCTGCCCTCCGTCCGAGCACGTTCCTGCTGCCGGGTCTGTGCAGCCAGCATCCGATCCACGTCGTTGGCGTTCAGGGTGGAAAAATCAAACTCGATGCCATTGATGATCATGGGGAATCCTCCTGTTACAAAAAGGGCCCCCGTTCACCGGGAACGAGGGCTGTATGAATCATTGAAAATCGGGTTAGCCTGCGGCTACGGTCAGGTAGTTGAACTCAGCCGGAACACCTACGCCCTTCACGTCGCAGGCAAAACCTGCGGAGTTGCTGGCGGAGCCGCTTGCATCGGCAGTGACAATAAAGGCGGCTTCGCCTTTCTCGCCCTTGCCGGTCTTTGCACTGAAGTAGATATAGGGGAACACCACATCAGTGCCGGAGCCAAACTTGACCTTGTGGGAGAGCAGGAAATCCTGCGCGGGGTCGCCCACGCAGCGGTTGCCGTTCAGGGAGAAGGTGCGCTGGGTCTCGCCCTTCTCGGTGACAGTGCCTGCGCGGATATAGGGCACGTCCTCGGTGGAAGCGTTCATGGCACCGGAGTGCTCCTTGACACGCTCTGCAAACACAATCCAGTCGCTCTCCTTGGTCTGGGCGGAGGCATCGGTCTGGATTGCAAAGATGAAGTCATCGGCCTTTTCGGTGCCGGTGTAGTCCGCGCTGGGCACGATGCCCTTCTTGGTCTTAAGCGCGGCCAGGGTTTCGGAAACAGTCATAGGGTTATCTCCCTTCCTGATAGTATTGAAGTTGAAGCTGGATTTGGAATCGGCAGGTGTTGGCATCCTGATTCAGGATGTACCCCGGGGAAAGGCACACCACAGCCTCTGCCTTTTTATCACCTGCCAGCTTGGGCAGGTTCCGCGCGGAGGTCTGCGCCTCCACCCAGTCGGCGAAGTCGTCCCAGAAGGAGCTGTTCGCGGCCTGCTCCACCACGTTCTGGGTGTAGCTCATCCGAGAAGCCAAGACGTAGTTCTTGGCCCTCAAGCTGCCCCTGATGTACTGCTCCAGAATCGGCGCGGTCGGGGTGCTCTCCAGGGAGAACTGACAGGGCTCTGCACCCAGATAGTCGATGGAGAACGCCACATCGCCGTCATTCAGAGAAGCGGCAAGCGGGCAGGAGGCCAGCCATTCCAGCATGGCCTGAATGTCGGGGGTCTTGGTTTCGTTCATTTCAGCTCCTTCTGCGCTCTGGCCTTGACAAAGGAGATGAACTCCTGCCCGTGGTCATTGACGCAGCGTTCGCCCCAGTGGGGGCCTCGTCCATCCTCCCGCACGCCCCGGCCACAGGGCAGCCGGTAGTACTGAGCGGCGGCGTAGGGCGTGGCCTGCACGATCTGCCCACTGCCGAGAACGGTGTGATCGTTCGTGCTGCCTGCCAGAGCGCCGGTGCGCAGGGGGATGTACGGTTTTACCAGCCGGACAAACTCGCCATCGGCCTCTTTCTGGAGGCGTTCAAAGGCTTCTGTGTACTGCCCGGCGAGGTCTGCTTTCCAGCAGATGCCGAGGTTCAGGTTGCCCTTCTGCCCCAGCTTGACATCTGCGGGCTGGTTGATCTTCAGCAGAGGGTTGGCCATCAGCTCACCTCCACATACCAGTGAGGGCAGCGTCCGCTGCGGTTGTCCTGGACGCACGTTACCGTCCCGGTGCGCCCGCTTGGCAGAAGCACCTTGTCCTCCAGCGCAACTGTCCACTGACGGCCCCGGAGCGCGGCCTCTGCGGCCTTGAATGCCTCGGGAGCGAGGAACGTGCTGCCCGCCGGGTTGGGGCCCACAGCAGCCTCGGATGGGGCTGCTGTGGTGTGGCCGGGGAAGATGCAGAACGAAGTCTGCTCCTGCCGGGCAAAGCCGGGGGTCTCTACGTGAGCGCTGCTGACTTCACGACAGCTGACACCGGATAGTACTGTGGTGTAGCTCTCGCTCGCAGTGCCCTTGCGGATGATGTGAGTGATGGTGACAGTCTGGTCTGCGCCGAGAGGTTTTCGCATCGGTCGACCTCCCTTCAGCGTCTGCGGGGCGGGTGGTACACGCCGCCCTGGTACAGCATCCAGCGAGTGACCGGGGCGCTCAGGGTCTGCTCCACGATCTGCTGCTGCCGTGCGCCGAGGTAGGATTGCATATCCATCCCGGAGGCATAGCTCTCAGTGTACCCGTGGTTGCTGACGCTGGTCACACCGTCCCAGCTGGCGCTGACCTCTTCCGAGAGGGCCACCAGCCGGGCCTGGCACAGGGCCAGAAGTTCTGTCTGCTCCGGCTCAGCTGCGATACTGGCGCACCAACGTGTAGCGTTCTCGATGAAGAGCGCCGCATCGATGGCCATTGGCGTGAACTGCGGCTCAGTCAGACTGCTGTCTGGGTACTTCTCCTTGAAATCAGAGTAGGTCAGCCAGCTGTCCATAGGTTACGCCTCGGCAAAGTTCGCCTTGGGAATGGTGATCTTACCCATGCGGACGTTCTTGTGGTCAAACTTCAGCTTCCAGTTGGCGGAAGTGGTGAACTCCGCGTCGGTGGGGGTCTCCTTGTTGATTTTGTCCGCGTCGAAGCTCAGACCGTTGGGGTGCAGGATGAAGGCGCGGTTGTTGTACAGGATGTCCGTACCGCCTGCCTTGGCTGCATCGTACTCGGTGGTATCCGGGGAGATGACCTTGGGGTTTGCGGTCAGAACGGAGCCCTGGCCCAGCAGGAAAGTGTTGTAGTTGGTGCCGTCATCGGTGCCGCGGTCGTTCTCGATGACGACCAGGCCGTTGATGGTGGGCAGGCTGACTTCCTTCTGGAGCACATTGGTGATGGTGTACTTGTTGTAGTTCAGCAGGCCCAGCTTCTTATACTCGGCCATGATCTTGGAGTGCACCACCAGCAGGCCGAACTTACCGGAGAAATCGCCCAGGGCGCTCTGCTGCACGTCGATCAGCTGGTTTGCGGTCACGCCGCCAGTCTTGACGGTCAGAGAGTGGCTCTCCAGGCCGGTAACGCCCAGGGCGGCGTTGACCAGCTTGACCAGCAGGCCCTGCTTGTACATGCGCCAGTAGCGGCCAGTGTTGCGGGCCACAGCAGCCATAGGATCAGCCGCGGTCAGCTCACGGGTCAGCTCGGTGGCTTTCCAGGCCTTCATGCGGTCGATACGAATCCAGCTCTGCTTGCCGCCGGAGATCTCGGTGGGCACGTTGTCGGCCACGCCGTCGCGCACCAGAGGAGCGTCCTGATCGGGGTCGAGGGGATTGTAAAAGCGGATGGTACCCTGCACGCCGCCGTTGTCCAGGGCGGAGGCCATGCTCTGGTCGTTGGCCAGAATGCCGGATGCAAGGATGGAATCGGAGAAGGTAGCCTCCTGATCTACGAAGCCCTGATAGACCTCGGGGTCAAACGGGAAGCCGCCAAAAGTGCCGGTGATAGGCATATCTCATTACCTCGTTAGTGTCGTGCAGCCCTCACCAGTGTGGAGAGCTGCTGGAAAAGTGCCGGGTTACGGGTGCGCAGGGCCATGCGCTCGGCACCGGTCATCTGGAGAAACTCCTGCAGGGTGGGCTGTGCACTGCCACCCTGGCTGCGGGGCTTCGGGACGATGATCGGGTTGCCCTGGGGCTCGTTGCCCGGCTGCGGTTCGGAGCCGCCATCCTGCGGGGCGGGGGAGCCCTGCTGGAAGAGGTACGGCTTGCGGGATTTGAGATCAGCGAATGCCTGTTTGACATCCTCCGCCTGATTCTTGCTCTCACGCAGTGTAGCTCTGTCCGGCAGCAGCTGGATCACGTCCGCCTCATCCAGAGCGCCTGCCTCCCGGGCAGCGCTGCGCAGCACGTTGTTGAATGCGTACTCGGCAGCCTGGGTGTTCAGCTGGTTCGTCAGGTTGGTGATCTGACTGCGCAGGTCGTTGACATCCACGCCCTCAAAGGCGGCCAGTCCCTGCTGAGCGGTGGCCAGCTGCGCCTGCAGGCCCTGTACCGTGGCCTGGTAGGTGGCTGCGTCCTGCCCATGCAGGCGCATGATCTCGTTGATCTGCTCTTCGGTCAGACCCTCGATGGCTCTCAAATCCTCACGTTTCATGGTTTTACCTCCCGGAGGGCGTACAGCAGATGTTTCGCGCTGCCGGTCGCGGTGCCCTCTGCGCCGCTTGTACACCGGGCGCGTGGTGTAATCTGGTGTTATCGTATCACAAACCTGGGGCCTAAAACGTTACGACTTGAGCGCTGCATACCTGAAACAAAGCATACAGAAATTCCTATAAACCCTACGCGGGCGGGCATCAAGCGCACTCGCGCGTATATGTATTCTTATTTTCTTCTAATAAGGGTCTTTATATAGGGTTTGAGTAGACATTGTATGTTTTGCCCAAAAACCCGCATGAACACTCACTTTTTCGTGACTACAAAGTTTGTATTGCACTGAATGTTGCAATCGACTAGAATTTTGTTGCAACCGTATGCAAGCAAAATGCCCCGCGCCGGGAGGTTTGTCCTCTTCAACGCGGGGCGTTTTGTGGTGTAGCGGTCACTCCTCGTCCGGTGCGAGGATAAGCTGGGAGCCGTCCGGGAGGATGAACGCCAGCTTTGCGCCGCAGAGGGCGGCGGCCTTGGCGAGGTCTCTGGCCGACCAGCTGTCCCGTCTCAGCTTGTTGTTCATGGCCTGCGGGGTGGTCATCCCGAAAGCGGCGGCGAAGGTGTTCTGGTCGGTCTCGGTCAGCTCCAGAAGAGCCTTTACTCGGCTTGATGTGGTCATCTTGGGTCACTCCTTTCTGCCACAAGGATATGACTTGCCGGGGCAAAAGTCAACAACAAAAAGAAATTAAAAAATAAATCAAAAACAACTTGACTTTGTGCTTGCGCAGAGGTAACATACAGCCACCGGAAGGGTTCCGGGATAAAAAATAACGGAGGAAAACGAAAAATGAAGGCTTGCTATACGAGGTTTGAGGTCGTGTTCAGGAACGCCACTCTGGTGTTCACCGATCGGGAGCCCCAGTTCAGAAATCGTTTGGACGTGTACAATTACGTCTGCGCCAACCGGCTGGCCAAGAGCTACGGGAAGTTCATCCGCATCAATGAATCCACGGTTTGCTGCTAAGAAGGAGGATTGAACCATGAAGAAAGACGAACTGCGCCGCCACCTGGGCACCGTAACCCTCGGGCTGGATACTCAGTGGGGCCTCATGCACCGGCAGGACTTGGACGACAGCACTCGGGTGGCTGCCGCTGGGCAGTATCAGGGGATGCTCTTCACCATCACTGCTCTGGGCGGTGACTGGCTGCGGGATGACAACAACAAGCATCGGGTGTTCCTGATGGGCGAATCCAGCCGGGACACCGACGAGTACAACAGCAAGGAGGACTGAACTATGAAGTTCTATTACAAGGGGCAGCTGGTGCGTACCAGCAAGACGCACGATTACAAGTGGGCGATCCTCGAAGAGAGGGACGACGGCACCTTGAAGGTCTACGGCTGCCGGGCTGAACGGGCAGCGGCTGACACCGAACTGACGCAGGTCATTCGCCGTGGGCATCCCTATGCACGGGTCGTCCCTCTGGACACCGAGCCAAACCCTCCGGCGCTGACCTTCGACCAGTTCATGGCTCTGGCCCGCGAGAACTACGATAAGGGCGGCGACGGCTACGTCGAGTGCTGGGACGACCGCACCTTCGCATATTTCGTGAGGGAGTTCGGGCCGATCACGAGGGCCAGCGCGCTGGATGCTTTTGCACAGGCGCTGGATCAGGAGAACGAAGAGCGGGCAATCGCCCAGGCAGCTGCGAAAGGAGAATGGTAACCATGAAGAAGCTGAACATCACTTACGATACGTCGAAAATGGAAAACGACGAGTGGATCACTGGGGAAACCTGCTACACGGTCGAACTCGAGGACGAGGTGGCCGACCGGGTGTTGAATCGCAGCAAACCGTCCAAAGTGACGGTGACTCTTATCGAGAAACTGCTGACCCTGCGGGAGCGCCTGCTGTGCCGTGCCTACATTCAGGGCAGCATCAAACACTATGAACTGGTAAAGGAGGGCTGATCTATGAAGAAGGTCAACTGGAAGGTGTACGGCGAAGCGCTGGATGCACTTCAGGCGCAGTTCTCTGCAGAGGACGGCATCCAGATCCACAACTGCAACTTTGCTCGGCAGGGTACCCCGGTGAGGATGGGTGTCCAGTGGGCCTCCCTCGGAACCAAGAGCCCGGAGGAGGCTGCCGAGTATGCAGATCGGATTCTGGACGCTGCCATGGCGGCAGAGCACTTCGTGTATAACGGCTACGTGGTGGACTATGAGGGAGGTGATCAGTGATGCGTGGATTCCGTACGGAGATGTGCGTGGACAGCCAGCTTTGGCACGAGGACAGCTTCGAGCTGAACGGCTCTGAGATTCGGTGGCAGGCCAAGGTCTGCGAGAAGCACAGCGAGTTTGGTATCGACGGCGGCAGGATTCTGAAGCTCTGGGTCAGTCAACTGCCGCCGGGCGATGCGCGTTACTGGCAGGAGGTTGCTTCTTATGACCGTGGGTGGTGTACCCGACCGCTCACCCCGGAAGCGAAAGCTGCAGTTGAATATGTTGTTGATATGTTCCGGTGAATTACCCCAAAGAGAAACGCCCTGAAGGTGCATTCCTTCAGGGCGTTTTCGCTGTTTATTTATCGGACTTTCTCGATCTCGCCGGTCTCGATGTTCACAAAATATTCGGCCAGCACGGTTCCGCTGCCCAGCATCTTTGCGTCGTGCTCTTCCTTGGCAACGTACTCCTGTACGGTTACGTCCAGGTTACCGCCCATCACCATGATTTTGGTGGTCGTGTTGTAGTTGAAGTTGACGATGAAGTGAATCTCGCTGTCGTCCGTGAAATATTGCTTGTAGTAGTCCAGGGCATACTCGCTCATGTCGATGTTCTCTGCGATCAGCGAAATGCGCCAGTTCCCGGTGGTATCATTCCGGACTTTATCCGCTCTGAAGCTGATACCATCCAGCGGCGAGGATTCTGCGCTGGCGGGTTCTGCCTCTGGTGCGGTGCTCTCGGCCACGGAGCTGGCCGGGGCGCTGGATGCCACGCTGCTTGCAGTGCTGGAAGCGCTGCTGCCGCAGGCGGTCAAGCTGACGGCCAGCGCAAGCAGGACGATGCCTGCCCGGATACGGTTCTTGGTTTTCATAGGGTGAGACCTCCTTTATTCTGGCCTGAAGTATAACACGGCTTTTTCAGAAAGTCCAGCACGGCTCATTTTCTCGCCTGGGCTGCTGCGCTGGAGGCCTCGCTGCGGCCAAAGCCGGGCACGCTTTCTCGCAGCTGGTACTGCTTGAGCCCGGTCTGGCTGAGGAAATCTTTCAGCTTGTCTCGGGAGGCCGCCAGCTTTGCCGCTGCGGCCTTTTCTGCGTCCTTCTGGCCGCTTTCCTTGGCTACGAGAAAGGCCCGCTTGTCGGCCCTGATTTGGCGCTCCTGGGCACGCTGCATCTGGGTTGCTTTGTACCGTCCGATCTCCTTGCCGTTGTAGGTTACAGTAGCTGCATTGATCGCGGCCAGCCTCTCGGGCGTGTAGCTTCGCACGCTTGCGCCCTCCCAGTACATGCTCCAGTTGTGAGAGCAGTTGGCCCCCATAAAGCCGCGCACGTCTCCGTAGCCGATGTCGTCCAGTGAGAGGTAGCCGTGCTTGCCGCTCCGGCTGACAATCTGGCCCTGCCACCAGCTGTGGTTTGTCAGGTTCTGCCCGCCGTCACCGGTGCGCGCACCGACGTGGGCATCCAGTTCCATCAGGTCGCACTCCAACTGATCCGCGTTAAAGCGCGTGATCTCACCGGCGGTCTGGTTGATGCCGGTGCGGGTGGCCCGAAGAACCACCACGTCCAGACTGTCCACGTGGCCGCTGGGATAGGTGATGGCCCCCACGCCCTTGGCCGCCAGCTCGTTGAGCGCCCGCCTGGCAGAATTGTCCGAGCTGAACGCTCCGCTGACGGCATCGGCGTGGGCCATGTCGAGGTAATACGCCAGCTGCCGCTGGGTGGTCTCCACCATGTTCTGGTTGCCCATCACAGCCCGGGTCTGGGTCAGATTGTACAGGGTGTTCATGGTGCGCCGGTAGCCACTCTGGATGATCTGCTGGGCCTCTTCGCTCTCGCCTAGAGGGGCCAGAGAGCGGCCTGCTGCGGATGCATCCTGCACGTCGATGCCGTAGGCCTGTTTCATTGCCTGGGCAAACACAGCGGCCTCCTGGGGCCCCAGCTGCTGCACGATGGCCTGCATCTGCTGGAGGATGTATGCACGGCTGGCTCCCAGCGCCTGGGCGCGGTAGCTTTGCCACTGTGCGGTGGCCGTAACGCTGCCGGTCTTGACGATCCGGCGCACCATGTCACGCAGGATGCGCTCGCTCAGCTCGTCCCACGGTGCTGCCATGAGCCCGGCATAGCCGTTGACCTCGTCTGGTGTCAACATGGGCGCACCTCATGCTTGCCGCCTGTCTGGGTCACCGTGAAGCCCAGAAGCTCTGCGGTGTACACCGCCTCGTGATACTGACCCCACACGGCGGGGTCTCGCAAAATGCGGGCGTTGGCTGCCAGAAAATCCAGCCGGTCAGCCGCCTGCGCCATCCGCTCGGCCTGCAGAGCCTTATTGGTTTTAGCCGTCGCCATTGTCCAGCACTCCCTTCAAGATATCCGCAGCCCCGGCCTCCTGCTGAATGGCCTGCACTGCCTGTGTAGCGGTCTCCTCATCTTCACCAAAGAAGTGCATCCGGTACTCTGCCTTGCTGCGGAGACCCATGCTGACCTCCTGCTGCCACTGGGCCATCTCGGTGAGCCGGTCGAGGATGATGCTGTCATCCCACTTGAAGGCGATGTTCAGCTTGCCCTTGCCCGGCGCTCCGGGGATGTGGTCGGCCCAATAGTCCAGGGCATTGATCAGCCCTCGCAGCGCGTCCTCCAGGGCTGCCTGAAGGTCGGACACCGTGGCGTACAGTTTCTGCCTGCTGTTGACGATCTCGGTGGCGGTCTTTTCTACGTCCGCTACCTGCGAGATCACACCAAAGCTCAGGCCTGCATGGCTTTCCACGTTGCGCAGATACTGGTTCAGACCGGTCAGGTAGCTTCCATCCCGCAGGGCGGGGGAGAACACCTGATAGAACGGGGCGCTGTCGGTGATGCCGGTGTTGACGTTGATGCCGTGGAACAGCCGCTCTCTGTGGTGCGGGGCAGTGTGGTCAATGGCTTCCGGCGGTACGCCGTATTCCTTCAGCGCCTGCGCCTTGGAGAGCTGCTGCCCGGTGGCGCTGGGCTTGAGGAACTTCTCGTCGGTGTCCACGGCCAGTTCGCCGCCCTCGTACTCCCAGTCCAGCCGGGTGTACTGCTCATCGGCATCAATGATCTGCCTGCGGGCGGGCTCGAACATGGCGGCCCCCAGCTCACTGTCGGGGTCAACGCTGTTGACGATAGGGGTCACGAAATAGCCCACGGGCAGCGTCTCCTGCCCGGTCAGATAGGCTACGGGCTCGATCTCGTCCCACTCCGGGCGGATGCTCAGATCCTCCGGGCTGCCGAGGCTGTCCTGGGTCGCACTGCGGAAGGCAAGGTTTACCACCTTGATGCAGGGAAACTGTGTAGGTGCTGCGAGGTCATAGTCCTCCAGTTGCGCCAGCTCGGCATCTCGCAGATCCTGTCGGCGCTCCAGAACGTGCATCCACTCCAAACGGTGGTAGTAGCTGTCGTCCTCCTGGATGGTGTCGATGAACACACCCTCGGTCAAACTGCCCTCGACATCGTGGGCGACCGGGAAGTACTGGGTTGCGTTTGCAAAAGAGATACCCAGCTTGTTGCCGCTCTGGTAGGGTTTCCAGATGCCGCTGCCCAGGGCCAGCGCCACCGTAAAAATGCGCCGTTTGCGGGGCGTGAGCACCCGCTGCAGCTGGGTGTCGATCCAATCCGCACGGTCACTGCCCTCCACTGTGGCTTCCAGCTCGAGGGTCGTCAGCCGGGCCAGCTCGGAGCAAATCAGCGCGGGCAGGTCGAGGGTCAGGGTCTCCGGGTTCTTGTCCAGCGGCAGGCCGTTGATGGCTGCATCGTACCAATCCTCGATAGCACGCTGCATCCGGTCAGTGACAAGGGTCTTGCAACCGATGATATTCTCAATATCTGCGTGGTTTATCATGCGTTTTGAACACCTCTCTTTTGCCAGATGGGCTCCATGGCGTAGCGTGTCATATCGATGCTGTGGTTCGCTGCGTCAACATACCCTGGCATCACGTCGCCGGTCTTTTTGTCGATGGCATACTCATACTCGGAAAACTCCCGGGCCGTCCACGGACAGCGCTGGGGGTCAATGACGATCTTTGCACGGCTTTGCAGCCACTTCATACCGTCGGTGACGGACGTGCCGCCGTGTGCTGCGTACTTCCGGCAGCCCCGCAGCCGGTCAAAGCCCAGATCGCGCAGTGTAGCGATTGAGCGATTGGCTGCACTGTCGCCGATGATCTCGTCGTGCAGGTGTCGGCGCAGGGCCTCGGCCAGCTGGGCATCGGTCTCCTTCTGTGCCCTGTGCTCCTCGAAGATGTACAGGGTCTGCTGGGCGTGCTGATAGGCCATGCCGCCGAAGTGGTTCGGGTCGGGATACCAGCCGAAGTCCAGGCCGTAGTAGCGGCGGTCGAAGCCTGCGATCTCCTCACTGGTGATGGGCCGCAGCTCCAGATTCTCAAACACGGCAGTGCCGCAGCCCACCACCTCGCCCAGATACTCGTGGGCGTAGGCCACCGGGTCGCGCTGCTTCAGGGTCTCTGCGTCATCGTAGAAGCGGGGGCCCAGCCACTCGGGCGGGGTGGTCAGGTAGGTGGTGTGGTGCCGGAACTGCTTCGGCTTTGCCTCCCGCTTGTACCGGTTGACCCAATGCCGCGCCATGGCGGGTGAGTTGAAGGTCTTGAAGGAAAAGCTGAAGGGGCCGCCACGGAATACTGACTGCTCTACGTTTCGTATCTCTTCGGGCCCATCGTACTGGTCGAACTCTTCAAAGTGCATCACACCGAAATATCCGAACGGAACAGCGATGGATTTTAACTTGCCGGGGTCGTCCAGACCGTAGAACTGGATGGTCTGCCCGGTGGGAACATAGGTCAGAGTGTACGGCTTCTTGGTCTGCTTCCAGAGATGTCGGATGCCCATCCGGTCAATCACGCGGTTGTACTCCGGCCAGACGCTGGTGGCAATGGTGTTGCCGACCTTGCGCAGGACGACCGCGTGGATGTTCGGCACCCGCATGACGAGCAGCACCACTTCGGTGGCTGCAAAGGTGGACTTCAAGCTGCCGCGCCCACCATCGCCCAGATACTCGTTATACTCACCTGACCAGATGGCGGTGTGGGCGGCGTAGTATTCAGGGATGATCAGGCTGCTGAGTTTCAGCTGCTGTTTCAGCAGGTTTGGGGGCTGCCGTCTTTGGTATGTCATCCACAAACACCACCTTTCCATCGTAGCCGCGCAGCTCTGGGTGCTCGCTCCAGTGCTCGGGGTCACGGTTTTTCAAAAAGAAACACATTGCGCCCAGGTCTCCGCTCTGGGCTTTCTTGAAGAGAGCGTTCTCCACGCTGGCCAGCGCGGTCTCTGCGCCTATGCTGATCGCCTGCTTGATGCGCTGGTCTTGGGTGCACCAGCGCCGGAAAGTGCGCACCGGCACGCCGATCTGCTCGCAGATCTCCGCCTGCGTCAGGCCGTGCATTGCCAGCCGCTGCAGGCGCAGCAGCCCGCTGGGGCTGTTCCATTTTCCGATTTGGGATTCTCGTGCCAAGGTTTCACCTCCGTATGAGAAAACGGCGCACACTGGTTCCACTCTGGAGGAACCCTACGGGCGGAGGATGACCCGAGTGTGCACCGTTTTGGCTATGAAAAATGCCGGGGCGGGAAAGGAGTAGAAAACCGGCCCCGGCAGGGGAATGGTTATTTCAGACGGACGGCCTTTTCACCGGTGAAGTCCTCCCAGCGCTGGACGATCACGTCCACATAGCGCGGGTCGTACTCCATGGTGTAGCACTTCCGGCTCAGCTGCTCACAAGCGATCAGCGTAGAACCGCTGCCGCCGAACAGATCGAGCACGGTCTGCCCGGGCAGGGAGCTGTTTTTGATCAGCCTGCCGCAGAGCACCACCGGCTTCATGGTGGGGTGCTCTGCATTGCGGGGCGGCTTGTCGCAGCGGATGACGCTGCTGGGCTTCTGGGTCAGCAGCTCCTGCGCCTTGATGGCCCATTCCAGCAGCTGGTCTTTCTTCATGTGCCGCAGGTCGTCCGGCTTTGCGTCGTCGATGACGGTGGTCTGGCTGCGGTCGTTGACAAAGTAGTGGTTTGCGCCGGGCTTCCAGCCATACAGGCAGGGCTCGTGCTGCCACTGGTAGTCACTGTGGCCGAGAACGAGGCTGTTCTTGACCCAGACCAGACACCCGTGCAGGCCCCAGCCTGCCTCCCGGAACATGGCCCGGAAGGCCTCACCCTCCGTGTCAGCGTGGAAGATGTACGCGCTGGCACCGGTGCGGCAGGCCTCGAAGGCCCGACTGTATGCCTGAAGCAGGAACTGCCGGAACTGGCTTTCTGCCATGTTGTCGTTTTCAATCTTCTTACCGTTCGAGCCCTCGTAGTTCACGTTGTAGGGCGGGTCGGTGAGCAGCAGGTCGGCCAGCTGACCGTCCATGAGCTGCTCCACGTCCTGCGGGCTGGTGCTATCACCGCACATGACCCGGTGGTCGCCCAGCAGCCAGATGTCACCCCGCTGGGTGACCGGCTGCTCCGGGGGCTCTGCGGTGAAGTCGTCCTCTTTGACCTCCTCATCGATCTTGATCTGGAGGTTCAGGCCAAAGTCGGTCATGTCGTATTCGATACCGGTCAGCTCCTGCACCAGAAGCTGCAAGTCCCACTCGGCGACCTCGCCGGTGGAGTTGTCTGCGATGCGCAGAGCCTTGACCTTTTCCGGGTCGAGCTCTGCTGCAACAATGACCGGCACTTCCTGCAACTTGAGCCTCCGGGCGGCCTTGTACCGGGTGTGCCCTGCGATGATCACGCCGTCCCTGTCCACGATGATGGGGGACTGAAAGCCAAACTCTTTGATGCTGTTGGCGACGGCTTTTGCGGCCTCGTCATTGCGCCGGGGGTTGTTGTCATAGGGGCGGATTTCGTCCAGCCGTTTGTACTCGATTTGGTGTTTCACGCTCTCCATGCAATCCCTCCGGGCAAATAAAAATAGGCTCTCTGACCATTTTATCAGAGAGCCTAGGGTAAAAACGTTATGACTTACTTTTTGGCTTTCGCCTTGGTGGTCTTGGGCTTGGCCTTTGCGGCCTTGTCCAGCTTGGCGTAGGGGTCTTTCCAACCCTTGGGAAGATCGCGCTTGTCGATGTATCCGATGTGGGCATCCCACTCCATGGCTGCCATGGAGCGGCATTCCCGAAGTTCGCCGGGGGTCTTGGCTTTCTTGCGAAGCTCGGCCTCGCGGCGGTCAATCAGCGCCAGAGCTTCATCCGAAGAACGGCGCTGCAACATCTCTTTTTCACTCATGTATAAACTCCTTTACCAGTTCGAGGTGACCTGCTGTTTGCCCTTGATCGTCTTACAGATCGTCAGGGCTTTACGGCTGTACGCCACTTTATAGTGGCCCGCGTCGTAGGCGTTATATCCGGAGCTGGTCAGCCAGATGGTTTTTAACTCACTAGCGCCCCATCCGGTGCCGGTGTGGTTGCTGATAAGGTATTTGTGGGTTTTAGGGTGTTTTGCCTGGAAATTGGCCCGCGCCTGGAACAAATCCGAAGAGGTTGCAATCTTTGCGTTCTTGTTCAGGAACATCTTGACCTGAGAGCCGTTGTAGCCTGCATAATTTCGGACGTTGCTTGCTGCGTCAGGATCGAGGTAGGTGCCGCTTCCGTGGGTGCCGCAGGATGCGTATGCGGTTTTGCCTGTTTGAAGCTGCTGCAGGGTTTTTACTGCTGTCGCAGCCTTACTGTCATAGGGCATATCGCTGTGGTACAGTTTGTTCGCGCCTGCTCTGCGGCGGGCCTTGCCGAAGGCCACATCATCCAGAACCTCGGGCATCTCGTTTGCCAGTCCGGTGGCATTCAACCATCGTTGACAGAAGGTGTCATTCTGGGTGCCATCCGTTGCGATGGGCTGCGCAGCAATCGCCTTGACCGTATCCAGCGCATCCTGATCACTCATCTGCATCAGGGCCGCCGGGTTGCCCTTGATCTGTGCCAGCAGCTGCTGCTGGCGGGTCTGGGGCGCAGCCTGCGCCGGTGCTGCTGCTTTCGCTGCACCGCCTGCGCTGCCGCCTCCACCCATGCCGTGGCTGCCGCCCATGCTTCCGCCTCTGCCTCCCATGTGAATCCTCCCTTGGCCGTGAATTTCTCGGTCAAGAGTAACATGAAAAGCGGGGGCAAAACGTTACGACTTACTTTTTCTTGGGTTTCGCCTTGGTGGCTTTCTTCTTGGCTGCGGGCTTCTCCATGCCCAGATTGGGGAAGGGGCGGCTCGTTTTCGGGGTGTCGAGAGGCCGGAACTTCTGCTCTGCGGCTTCGATCTCTTTCAACTTCTGTGCGGAAATTTTCGCCATAGTGAGATACCTCCAATTTGATTTTACCACACTTCGATTTCCAGTTCAATCACGCGCTTGCCGCTGCCGAGGGTGTGCGAGGGCCCGGTGCGGGTAGACCGGACACCGGTGATTTTGTGGTGTGTGCCAACGGCCAGAACGGCCTCCGACTGGCTGGGCTGGATGAACGCCGCCCGGGTGCTCTTGGCGGTGTGATACCGGATCAGCACCTCACGGTTACCGGAAACGGAGCCACCCTGGCCATGTTTGCCGGTGCTTCGCCTGCCGCCGGGCTGCGGCCAGAAGGGGTTGTCCCGGCTGTCGTAGGCTGTGGACTCCAGACAGTCGTTCGTCCAGGTCTTGCCCACCAGCGCCTTGCGCAGCTGGCTGTCGCTCATGCTCTGGTAGTTGTTGACCTTCAGGCGCTTCAGGAAGTCGTCGTGGTCGGCGCGGTACAGGGTGGTCTCCTGCCCGATGGGCTTTGCCAGCTTGTCCACTGCGTCCATCATGGCCTGCTGCCGCTTGGTCAGGGGCAGTCCGTTGGCTGCAGCCCAGTTGGCGTTCTGGCTCAACGCCTTGCCGTTGCTCTGCATGACCGGGTTGATGTAGTCGGTCACGCCTGCGGCCAGTGCCGGGTCACGCATCATCTGCCGCTGTGCAGCGCTCTCCATCGCGGAGACCTGCTGCGGGGTCAGGTGGCCGAAGCCGTTTGCACCGGTGGGCGGGCCTGCCCGCTGGGGCGCTGCTTGAACTGCCGGCGCTGCCTGAATCGCGGGCATTGCCTGTGCGGCTGCTGCGGGCGCTCCTGCGCCGCCTCCCATGCCCTGGGAACCTTTCATGCTGCTGCCTCTGCCGCCCATTACTGCGCCTCCTCTCTGGCCCTGACGCGAGCCGCCATACTGTGCGGGAATGCCTGCCAGGCTACGTTGTGCTTCCGGAGCATCGCTGCCATCTCCTGCGGCACTTTGCCGTAGACCAGCATCTCCTCCGGCTCGGTCTGCCGGATCAGCTCCGCCACACCGCGCAGGAGCCCTTGCAGTGCGTCCTTGTGCACCAGGCATCCCACCGTGCTCACAGCCACTGCGCCGCCCTTGCTGATGCCGTCGAAGCACCAGCGGAAGCTGTCCTCGTCCGACCAGCTCGCGGTGGGAATGGCGCAGACACCGTTGTGCTGAAGCCATGCGGTCAGCAGCTGGTTCCGGTAGTGGTTCCAGTGCTGGATGGGCGCGGGGAAGTCGGTGTAAAGCGAGAAGTCCGGGCCGATGACCAGCGGGCACTTCTCCAGCGCGTAGAGATACCGCTCCGGCATCCTCCAGAATCGCTCGAACTGGTAGTCATCGAGGAAAAAGTGCACGCCTGCGTTCTCCGGGTGCTTGCAGGTCAGAAGCTCGTTGAAGCCGATCAGGTGGTCAACCCCGAAGGGCAGTGACAGGGCCTGGGTGACAGGGTATCCCGCCGGGGTCAGCTCGAGGCCATCCAGCAGGAACCAGTTCACCAGCTGCCCTGTCCTCATCCTCTCGTTAGAAAAACCCATGCTCTGTCCTCCTGTGTGTTATCCAGAAGAGCATAGCATGGGTTTTGCTGTGAAAACGTTATGACTTGCGCACAGCGGCCCCTGCGGGCTTCTGTGCGGGGCTCTTGAGTGCGTTGCGGGAAGTTTGCCGCCTTGGGTGCTGCACGGCTCTCAGAGGCGCTGCAGCTCCTTCCAGGCCCAGACCCGCAAGGTCTCAGGGGATATGCCGCCACCGTAGAGCAGTGCCGCTTTTTGCCAGCTGACCTTGCCCGGCCCGAGAAAAACGATCTCGAAGGCCCGGCGGGTCAGTGGGTCGGTGATCGTGTCGATGAAGCCCCGCCGCTGGGCGCGGGGAAGCCTGCGGAATGCTCGGATGCTCACTTGCTGTCTCCTCTCTGCGCTGCCTTGATGTGGGTCTTGACGGCCTGCATCAGGCTGTTCTGGTCGGTATCCTTGCGGTTCAGCGCCTTGACCACCATCTCGTCGGCACCGCCCTTGACGATCAGCCGGTGGACGATGACGCTCTGGGTCTGGCCCTGGCGGTAGAGCCGTGCTTCGCCCTGGGCGTAAAGCTCCAGGCTCCAGGGCAGGCTGTACCAGATCAGGTGGTGACCGCCCTGCTGCAGGTTCAGTCCGTAGGCGCAGCTGGCAGGCTGGGCCAGCAGAACGTCCAGCTTTCCCGCGTTCCAGTCTGCGGCATCCTGCCCGGAGCGCAGCACGGCGAATCTGAGGCCCTTGTGGCGGGTTTTCAGTGCTTCGGTGAGCTGCTCCTCGTCGAAGCGGAAACCGTAAAACACGAGGGCTCTCTGGCCGTCCAGCGCGTCGATGAGCTCGTCGAAAGCATCCAGCTTGCACCGGTGGATCTGGTGCACCGTGCCGTCCTCGTCGTACAGGCTGCCGTTGCACAGCTGGAGCAACTTGCCGGTCAGGGTGGCCGCCTGCTGGGCGGTGATGGTCTCGCCGTCCACCTCCAGCAGGTAGTTCTTCTCCAGCCTCTTGTAGGCCGCCTTGGCGGGCTTGTCCAGCACCACCGGGATGTCGTCGGTGATCTTCTCCGGCAGGGTCAGGTGGTCGGCGGCTTTGAAGCTCAGGACGATGTCCTTGATGCGGTTCTCCACCGCTTCGGCGGCACCGTCCCGGGGCTCGTAGCTGTACTCGGTGGGCCAGAAGTAGTTCTTGCGGTAGTGGGTGATGTACCGCCCCAGCCGCTCCCCCTGGTCGAGCAGGTAGATCTGGGCCCAGAGGTCGAGCAGGCTGTTGGGCCTTGGCGTGCCGGTCAACTCGACCACTTTGTGGATGCGGGGGCGCACCGCCTTGAGGGCTTTGAACCGCTGGGCTGCGTGGTTCTTGAAGCTGGATGCCTCGTCCAGAACCACCATGTCAAAGTTCCAGCCCCGGCCCAGTGTGTGAACCAGCCAGGGGACGTTCTCGCGGTTGATGATGTAAATATCCGCTGGGGCTTCCAGTGCGGCTTTGCGCTGCTTCTCTGTGCCCAGCACGGTGGAAATGCGCAGGTGCTGCAGGTGCTCCCATTTCTCTGCCTCATCCTGCCAGGTGGCTTCGGCTACTTTCTTCGGGGCGATGATGAGCGCTCTGCTGATCTCCAGCCGGTCGTAGATCAGCTGGTCGATGGCGGTCAACGTGACCACCGTCTTGCCCAGGCCCATCTCCATCCAGAGCGCCACCCCGGGCTTCTCGAGGATCGCTTCGATGCCCGCCTGCTGATATGGATGCGGGTGAAACTGCTGCATTGCTTTGACCTCCGTTTCTTTTAGGGCAGCGCGTCAGTCGTCGCTCTCTGCGTCGTCGGCGTTCGCCATCTGCGCCATGAAGCTCTGGGTGCTCAGGTAGCTGACCAGGTTCTTGACGTGTTCGGCTGTGCTGATCTCGTAGCAGGGGAAGCCGAAGCTCTGGATCTTCTCCCGCCACCACTCCTGCAGTCCTCCCGCCTTGACCTTTGCCCCGGGTCGCTTGAGTTCCACAAAGGCGATGATGCCGCCGGGGAAGAGGAGCATCCGGTCAGGCACACCTCTGTGTCCGGGGCACACCCACTTCAGGCACAAACCTCCCTCGGCCTCCACGGCCTTGCGCAGGACGTTTTCGATGCTCTTCTCGAGGGGCTTATTTGTCGGCATTTTAGTTTCTCCTTTCGTGCTTGGGCTGAACATACAAACATACAAAAACATACTCAAATCCTATAAAACCCTCACGTGAAGAATATAAGGCTCTCACGTGTATGCGCGTGCGCTCTTATTTCCTTTGATTTTTCCCTTTAAGGAGAAAAAGTGTGTATGTTGAGTATGTTTTGACCTGAAAACCTGCATGAATGCTCGCTTTTTCGTGCATACAAACTTTTTGGCCTTTGTATGTTGGCTGTATGTTGGCTGTATGTTGTGTATGTTTTGACCGCTGCTGCGGCTCTTGTTTTCTTCGGTTCTCTTAATGTTTGCCAAGTTCTCTGTATGCTCGGTTTCGCCGACCTGCTCTGTATGTTCAGTATGTTTTTCAAAGCGGTTTCGGCGGGTTCTGTATGCTCGTTTTTGGGCGGGTAATTACTCCGATTTTCTGCGCCAGATACGCTGCATTCCGTATGGCCCGCAGCGCTGGGGGTACTTGCCCGGAGCCCATCCCGGGAGGCCGTTCAGCACGGCTGCGATGCGCTTGGACTGCTGCCGGTCGGGGGCCTTTCCGGTGCTGTCGAGCACCTCCCGCCAGACCTCGTTGACGCAGATCGAGGTGCGTTTCTGGGTGGGGGCCTCCAGATCCGTGGGGCCGTTTTCCCACCAGCAGATCCGCTCGTCGATGGTGCGCTTGGCCCAGTCCAGGGGGACTGTCTTGTCCAGAAAATCGAGAATGCTGCCCTCCCAGGGGTCGCGCTCGGTGTGCGCCTGCTGCTCTGCCAGAGCGGCCTTTTGCAGCTCATCCCGGAGGATCAGCTCCTCTCCCGCGTTGAATCGGGCCACAGCTTCGGCCCACAACTGATCCACTTCTGCGGGGGTCAGATCATCGTGCACGACCCGTGTGCGCCGCTCGTAGCTGCAATCTACGGGCCAGTATCGGCGGTTGCCGGTGGCATCGCGGAGAAAATCGGAGCTGTTGGAGGTACCGAAGAACACGCACCTGCGGGGGTACTGCACCGTTCTCCGGCCATAAGCGGCCCGGTATCTGTCCTCGGTTTGGCTCAGGAACTGCTTGGCTGCCTCGGATTCGCTCCTGCTGAAAGCCGTCATTTCGCCCAGCTCTACAATCCAGACACCCCGCAGGTTCTCCCGGGCCTCCTTGCCGTCGAAGCTGGTGATACTGTCGTTGAACCACTCCTTGCCCATCCGGCTGAGGAGCAGGCTCTTGCCGATGCCCTGCTTGCCGCTGAGGATGCAGATCTGGTCGAACTTGCAGCCTGGGCGGAAGCACCGGGCCACCGCAGCAACGAACATCTTCCTGGTGACTGCGCGAGTGTAGCTGCTGTCCTCCGCGCCTAAGTAGTCGATGAACAGAGTGTCCAGCCGCTCGGTGCCGTCCCATGTAAGCCCGCTCAGGTACTCCCGCACCGGGTCTTTGGCGTGGCGGCCTCCGGTCAGCGCCACCGCGTCGGCGGCCTTGTTGACCCCGCTGAAGTGGTAGGCTGTCTCCAGATACCAGCGCACGCCAGCGTCGTCCTCGTCGCTCCAGTCCCGCTCCTGGGTCTTGTCGCTCCAGGGGAAGGGGCCCTTGCACCGCAGCCGCTCCGAGAAGGTGTCCGACCAGATCCGGCCTTTGAGCACCGGGTCATGCTCGAGGATGAGCCACGCGTTCTGGATGGTGCAGGCAATCGCGCCCTTCTGGGTGCGGTCGAGCTTCTCCTGCCACTTGTCCGGGTCGGTGTCCTCCTCAGGCAGCGGCTCGAAGCCCTCCATTGCGTGGTCTACGGTCTCCTGCCGCAGCAGGGCCGCTGTGGGGCCGTCGTTCTCGGCCAGGGCCCGCATCTGTTGCCAGCTGGGGAGGGACGCTGCGGGTGTGCCCGGCGCGGCATCGGCATCCAGCTGACCGAAGCGGTGGATTCGCACCAAATCCCAAGCATTCAGCAGCTTGCCGCCTGCGGGGTCGGTGCTGTGGTGGCTGTAGATGAAGGTGTCGTTGTCGTAAAGCACCGCGCCCGCCGTGGTGCTGCCTGCGGCGTAAGTCAGGCGATCCTGCCCGGCATCGACATACTCCCCGGGCAGAAACTTCGCGATTGCTGCTCGGATGTCGTAAGTCCGGCAGAAAGCGCCCACCACGCCCTGCTTGGCGGTGGGGTCGGCCTGCTTGCCGCCGGGCAGCTTGACCGCCTCAGCGGGGCACGCAGGCCACTGCCGCACGTCGTGCCAGTCCTCGTAAAGCCAGAGGGTGTCGTCCACGCTGATCCGGTCACCGTCCTCGGTGGCCTCGCAGACCCACTGGCTGTCGCTGCTGCGGCTGGGCCAGTACATCAGGCGCTCGGCTTCAAAGGTGGTCTTGTCGAACACCTGCATGGTGGGGTCGAGCATCTGGGCCACCATCCGGGCGCAGGGCTGGTACTCCTCTGGCTGCATCATGCGGTCGGTAGGGAAGATGGCCCGCAGCCGTGGGTGCTCCGGGTCGTGCTTCCGGGTGGAATAGACCGCTGCTGTGCCCAGGGCCTTGATTGCGGCCACCCACCGCTGTGTGCTGCCGGGGGCGCAGCCGTCCATGTCCAGCGTGATCAGGCTGCGCCCGGTGCAGCAGCCGCGGCGGCGCAGGCCGTCCCGCAGGCTGCCGCCCACAAAGCCGCCCACGTCCTTGCGCTTGTCCTGCTCTGCCTTGGACAGGGCCATGTACTCGGCGTGGGTCTCAGTGCTGGCGTTGTTGTACATCCGGGCCGACAGGCTTTCGGTGAAGTCCTCCCAGGTCATAAGATCCTGCACCCAGCTGGATGCCCATCGGCTGCCGCCCACGCTGATCTCAATTGGTGTAGCGCTCATTTGTCCTTCTCCTCTATTTCTTCGGCTCGGATCTCCACCTGGGGACTTTGCCCCCATTGCTCGGCCATTGCTTTTGCAATGCCGGGAAAGGTTTTGGCTCTGTTTTTTGCCCGGTCTGCTGTAAACATCCCCTTGTGCTGCGTACCGTGCTTGTGACTGTAAGAACCGGATGGGCACCATGTTGCAATCGGCTCTACAGTGTCGGTAGGAATCAAAGACGGCAGGCCTTTGAGCCAAAGACACGTTTTTTTGGTGTACGGATGCCCAAACTGGTATGGCTGAATGCTCTGCGTATACTCCGGCAGGCAGAACACCCGGCTCGGCACTGGGTTCTCCACGCAGATTTTGGGAATGTCTGCCCACCAGAAGCGCATGAACAGGTCGCGTCCTTGGATACCCAGCATCACACGGTCGGCCTGAAGCTCGTGTCCCTTCCACAAATGCCTTGCCCCAGCGTTGCTGAGGTAGGTGCAAGGCGGGTGCGCAATGAGCAAATCCCACTTGCCGACTTCATGCCCTACGCCGTCCATCGTCACGATTTGCCCACCCCTCAGAGCCATCAGCGCATCCCCGAGAATATGCCATTCGGGGTGTCCGCCAGACGGCTTCTGAATGTCGCAAGAGTAGGCTTCGTGCCCATGGGCTCGGAACGCCTTGCATACTTCCTGCGACTCCTCGCAAGCAACTAAAACTTTCATTTGTCCTCCTCCTTCAGCGGGCCATAGCGGAAGCGGTGCGCGTTCCATCTGGCCTTTGCGTCGATCTGCGTGCTGCCGCGCTCGCCGACCCTGCCGCAGCGGGTGCAGACCACCGACCAGCCGCCGTCGCTGGCGTACCTGCTGCTCTTACGGTACTTGGTCAGCCCGACCGTCCCGTCAGTCCTCACCCCGACACCGTGGGGCAGGGCCCCGCAGGTGCAGGGGCACACGTCTGAGTTGTCAGGCGGGTAAGTCTTGCTCATCGTCTGCTCTCCCTCCATTCCTTTTGGGTGAGAATGTGTAAATCTAAGCTGCGGATGATCCGCATTGCCAACGCTACGCCGTGAGCATCACCGAAGCGTTTCTGCGTAAACAGGGCATCATACTCTGCTGACAACCGGGTCAGTGCATCCTCCTTCGAGATTGCGTAGACATCCGCTTTGTCGGAAATCATGGAGTTTTTCATTGTCCTCAGTCCTTTGTAAAGAAGTCACCGTACCAGCCTGCCGCGTTCAGGGGCAGCCCCTCGGCCCAGGGCGGCACAATGCTCATAATGCGTACCACGCTGTCCAGCGCGGCCTCTGCGTCCTGCGTGGTCGGCAGCTCGATGATGACCTCGTCGTGGACGTGGAACACCACCTGGTACCCAGCCCGTCGGAGGTTGTCCAGCGCGAAAGCCAGGCAATCCCGGCCCACGGCTTGGGTGAGGTTCTCGGTCAACTTGCCACCGTAGGTCTCGGCTTCCCGCCAGCTGCCCGTGTCCCACTCCTTATAAGTAATGCGGTCATCCGGCGTGGTGCCGGGGTCGGCGTAGAAGAGCTTGCGCCCACTTGGCAGCTGTATGGTCAGAAACGGAAAGGGAAAGCCCCGGGCCACCTCTTTGCGGAGCGTCACCCCTACTCGGGGAACCGTAGTTCTGCCGGTGCGGATGGTGTGCACGGCGGCTTTCTGCATCGTATCCCAGAGCTTGCAGATGCTGGGGTTCTGCCTGCGCCAGCGCCGGACGATGTCCATCAGGCCGTCGTCGTCCAGGCCCAATTGGTCGCCGCCCATCCGTTTCATGGCCCCGACACCGCCCTGGTAGCCCAGGGCCAGCGTTGCCACTTTGCCGCGCTGGCGGTACTTGTAGTTGGGGTTGCCCTTGACGATGCTGTCGAATGGCACACCGAAGATGCGGGCTGCGGTGGCCTCGTAGATCTTGCCGGTGGTGCGGAAAACGTCCAGCACCCACTCCTCACCGGCCAGCCATGCAATCAGCCGGGCCTCGATGGCCGAGAAGTCGGCATCTACGAAGGTGCACCCCTCACCGGGCACCAGCGCTGTGCGGATCAGCTGGCTCAGAGTGTCGGACACATTGTCGGTCAGCAGAGCTAACGCTTCGGGGTCGTGTAGCTTTACAATGCTGCGCCACTCAGCTTGATGGTCGAGGTAAGTGCGGGGGAGGTTCTGCACCTGAAGCAGCCGCCCGGCCCAGCGCCCTGTCCGGTTGGCCCCGTAGAACTGCAGGGTGCCACGCACCCGGTGGTCAGGGCCCGCGCTGGCTGCGATGGTCTCGTACTTGGTGTTGCTGGTCTTGCCCAGCTGCTGCCGGAGCTCCAGCACCCTGCGCACGTCGCTGGGCAGCTCTCCGGCCAGCGCGTGGGTCACATCCTCTTTTGTCAGCCCCGGCAGCTCTATGCCCCGGTTGTGGAGCCAGCCGAGGAGCTGGGCACGGCTGCCGGGGTTGGCCAGTCCGGTCAGTGTCTTGCTCTCGGCGGTCTGCTCCTCCGTGATCAGCGCGGAACAGGCGAGGGCCCCCTTTACCAGGGCCATATCCACGGCCACGCCCCGGGCGTTCATCTCCACATCCTCCCGCCACTGCTGCATGATGCTCTCGGGAACCGGCCAGGGGGCCAGCTTCTGATCGTTGGCCCGCTCTGCGATCACGTCCAGGCCGTTGTACTTGCAGAACAGCCGCCACTTGTCGGGGTCGTGCTGGGGCAAGTTGCGGGTGCGCCCGCCGTTGCGCTTTGTGGGCTTGCAGGGCTTGCAGAAGTAAGTGATCAGCGCCTTGCCCTCTTTCATCTTGAGGGCATCCTCCGGCTGCTGCAGTACCTGACCCAGTGCACCCAGCTGGGCGGGCAGGCCGCAGTAGAGGGCGTGGATCATGCTGCATTCCCACTGATCCAGCCATTTGGTGCGTTCCTCCCAGCTCAGGCCCATGGCCTCCGACAAGCACCACCACTCAAAGGCGGCGTTGTGCGCCCGCTTGGTGCAGCCGGCATCCAGCAGCCACGGCAGCTGCTCCCGAAGGAAATGCGCCGTGTCCGGCCAGCTTGTCAGGTCGATGACCTTTGGAGTGTCTAATCCCTCGTTGACATAGCCCAGCAGCAGGATCTGAAAGTCTGGGTCTTGGGCGTATCGGTAGGCACCGACCTTGGCGATGTCCTGCGGCGAGTAGGTTTCTATATCCACCGTGATGATCGGTTTCTTCACGGCTGCCTCCTTTCAAAAAGGCCGGAGGCCCGTTGTGCGGAGCCTCCGGTGGGTGATACTCAGTTCAGAAAATCGTCGTCCTCGTCGGTCAGCACCTCGAAGCCGTCCAGGTTGTTGCCTCCGCTCAGGCGCTCGCCGTCGCGGATCTTCTGGATGACCTCCAGCCCTGCGCCGATGCCCCGGTTGCCGCTGGCGCTGTAGGAGAAGAAGCCTACCTTGACCTTGGCGTAGCAGCCGCTGTACACCTCGTCCTGATCCAGCACTTCGTTGCAGGCCCGGTCGATGATCCGGGGGCGGCGGTCTGCGTTGGCGTTGGCGTTCAGAAAGTAGCAGCCCTCGTAGTTCTCGTCGTCCTTCTCCTCGTCGCCGTCACGCAGGGGCTCTTTCAGCTTGGGCGGCAGCTTGCCACCCCACTTTGCCAGGGATGCGGGGTCGGTCTTGATGGCCTCGATGGCCTTGCGGATGGCGGCCAGGGCGTTGGTGTCGCTCTTCTTAATGAGCAGGCAGCAGCTGTACTTGGGGTCGCCGGTGCCGTTCACCTGCTTGGGCTCCCAGATGTTGGCGTAAGACAGACGGCAGGGAATGATAACTTCGTTAGTGTTCATGGTTAGTCCTCCTCGGGCTTGAAGCCCTCTAAACGGTCGTAGGCGGGGCGGGGGTCACTGGCCCGTGCTAGCTTGGGAGCCCCCGGGGCCCTGGTGATAAAGGCCGACATGGTCTCGGCAAAACGTTTCTTGCCGATCATCTTCTCGGCCACGGTCAGCGTGATGGGTGTGCGTGTGTACAGCATGGCCTCGTCGATGCCGTCTGCCTGCATCTGCCGGAAGGCGGCATCTTGGTCTGTCCACTTGCGGGTGCTGCGGCCCTGTACCAGCTTCCATCCGGGCAGGGCACGGCCCTCCATCAGCGCCTGCTGGGCGTACTCTTCCAGATCCCTGGCGTAGGCGGCCAGACCTTCCAGCTTCTGCAGCCACTCGCCCAGCTCCTCGTCAGAGAGTGTAGCGGGTTCCGGGTAGGGTTCAAACCCGGCCAGAGGGCCGTACTGCTGCTGCCATGCCCGGCAGGAAGGATAAGCTTTGCAGAATCTGCAATGACCTCCAGGGTGGTACACGCCCTCGCCCTTCCATGCCAGTTCGGCTGCAGGCTGCAGCACCTCCCGTGCCCAGGTGAGAAGGTCGGCCAGGGAAATCTCCCAGGTCTGGGGCTCCTCCTGCATCCGGGGCTGTACGATGCTCAGGCGCACTGTGCTGACCTCCTCGATGCCCTCAAACAGGGCGTAGGCACCGAGGGCGTAGTACATGAGCTGCGGGTTGCGCTCCGAGCTCACCGGCACGCCCTGCCCGTACTTGAAGTCGATGATGTGCAGGATGCCGTCGCCGATCAGCAGGCAGTCGCAGGTGCCAAAGCCGCCGGGCACCCACTGCTCCACATTGACCTCCTGCTCAATAAACACGCTGGGGCGGGAGGTAAAGCCGACCCACAAATCATAGATAAAAGAGGTGTACCGGCAGGCAGCGTTGAACATTTCCGTGGGCATTGACCACTGCGCCCAGTCGGTCAGCAGATCAAAGGGTTTGCCGTCCTCCCACTTTTTCAGTTTGTAACGGAGGGCGTGTTCACACGCTTCGTGTGCCTTGGTTCCTTCCTCGGCATACTTGCTGGATCCACCTTCCATGTTCTCCGTCAGACGGGCAGAGGGCGGGCAGGCGATCCACCGGGCAGCGCTGGACGCGCCCAGCAGCGCGTGCTTAATCGGCGGCATTTGCATCCACCTCGTCTTTCAGCTTGAGCAGCTCCCCCCACACAGCGGTGTAGCTGTCAGGCGGTAGCTTAGAGATGGATGCAGCACCGGTGGCTTTGATGGCCGCCTGAACCCCTGCCCGCTTGCCTGTCACGATCAGGCTGCGGGCCAGATCGCGGATCTTGTCCAGCGTGGCGGGGTCAGGCGCGGAGGGCGAGGCCGCCGGTGCGGTATCCGCCTGCGAGGGAGAACCCGAGGCTTCTGCCGTTGTAGGGTTTGCAGGCTCCTCCGCAGGAGCGGCTGCGGGCTCCCGTGTGGGCTTTTTGGCCTTGGCGGGGGTCTGCGCCTTGGGCTTGTCCGGCTGCTGCACAGGCGTGCTCTGGAGCAGCGGAGAGGTGTGCCGGGGAAGCTCGGCTGCGGTCATGGTGTGGGTCTCGACCCCACCATTGGGCGAGGTGTTGACGTTGATGGTCATGCCGCCCAGCTGGGTCAGGGTGTCCAGCAGTTCGGCTGGGGTTTCGCCGTTGATGGTCAATGTGAAGTTCATAGTCATGCTCCTTTTATAAAAAGATTCTGTCGAATCTACGCTTTGCAGTTCGGAGCTGTCTTTGCCATTGCCGCGCCTCGCCATGCGTCGCGATGCTATGCCGTTGCAATTCAATGCGTCGCTATGCCTTTGCTAAGCCAATCTTCGCGTCACGATGCTATGCCATTGCGCTGCGTCACTCCGCATTGCCATGCCGCCGCCAAGCCATGTTATGCCGAGCCTTTGCAGAGCGAAGCATCTCGTCGCAATGCCTTTGCCATACAGAGTCATGCCTTGCCTTTGCAATACGAAGCCTCGCCATGCCTTGCCGTTGCTATGCTTCCACAGCAGTGCTTTGCCGTCGCCTATCTTGGCAATGCCATCCGTTGCCGTTGCCATGCCGGGCCGGGCATTTCCTTGCCGTTGCGTCGCACGGCAGCCCAATGCCTTTGCAGTCAGCCGAGAATCTCGTAGGTGAAGCGGCCCTTACCAGAGTTGCGCCACTGGCCCAGGCCCCGGAGCTTGCCGTAATCCAGCCACTCCATCACCGCTTTTTCGTGGGCATCGTCCATGCAGGTGATCTCGAACTTGCAGGTGGAGCCTGCGGGAATCTGCTCGGAGTTGGCAAGGCTCACGCGTTCGCCCTGGGCTGTCTGGGCCCGCAGGGGGCGCTGGCACTCGGTCATCTCTCCGCTGAGGGTCAGAGGGATCTGGCGGGGCCCGACAAAAATCAGGCCGTCGATGATCTTCTTGTAGGCTGTCAGCTTGCCGGATTCGTTCACTGCTTTCTTCTTGCCCTTCTCGTCTTTGCCGCCGATGCGCCCCAGCATACCGCAGGAGTCCTTAAAGAACCCCTTGAGCTGGTAATCATATAAGATCGGCTGCCCTGCCTCGTTGCGGGGGAAAATTGTCATTGCCCTATCGGCTGCGGCATCTGCGCCCAGGGCGGCCACCTCATCCTCGATGGTGGAAGCGTCGGGGCCCTTGGATGCGATGTACTCGCGGGCCACGTTCGGGTTGGCAGGCCAGGTGCCGAGCAGCGGCTCAGTGAAGGTCAACTTGACTTTGATCGTTTTCATTCTGAAAAATCCTCCTTTTTCAGCTTTTCAACGTAGAATGTGTACTTGCTGTTAATGCCTGCCCGGGCATGGCTGACGGTGCTGTAAAAGACCCCCATTGTCATACCCAGGGCTTTGGCACATTGCGGGCCGGTACCGCTGGCGATGACCTCCTCGGTCGAAGCCTCGTATACCGTGTACCAGGTCATAATCCGAGCGCGCTCCGGAGCGCTGCATCGAGGCGGCGCATGTCCGCGTCGGTCAAGTGGCCGAGGTACTGCTGCAGATCGGCTCGGTCTGCGCCGTGTACCTGCCGAGGCAGGGCCATGCTCGGCTCACCATAGCCTAGGAGAAGGACGTTGTCGCAGAATCCGTCGCCCCGGGCCGGCCTTGCGGGGCTGGCGGTCGTGGGAACCACCGTCACCGTGCTGCAGGTCTGGTTGGCGCTGTCGCTGCTGACCACGATCACCGGTCGGTCGCCCCGGATCAGGCAGGTATCTGCCGGTTTGCGGTGGGTGTCGCTCATCCACCAGATGTCTCCGCGTCTTTTGTCAGAAAACATGCTCAGTCCTCCTGGTTGCGGTTCTGCCGGTAGGCTGTGCAGTCTACCTTGCCGTAGCTCTGGCGCTTGTACCGCTCGTTGTCGGTCAGCAGGCTGTGTAGCGATAAGGCCAAGCCTGCGGCCAGGGCAAATACCAGGAACGGGGCTGCCTGGGCGGCTTCTGCCGGACTCCAGCCGCCCCACTGGGTCAGGGCGTGTGCTGCGACCGTGCAGGCCCCCTGCGCCACCTTGACCGCCCCGATGAGGGCAAACAGCGCAACGCCGCCGGTGATCGTGATCTTTTTCACTGTGATTCCTCCTTTTCGATGTCGGGGAAGAAGTAAGCCCCGACCTGCTCCTGCGGGATGTTCAGCACCCGGCAGATGGTCTTGATCTCGTCGGATGTCCAGGGCATCGTGCCCCGCATCCGGCGGCTGAGAGTTGACTGGGCGATCCCGGTGGCCTGTGCAAGCTCGGAATCAAACAGCCCGTAGTCCCGGAATCTTGCCCGCAGCCGCCAGAAGGGGCTCTGGTGAAAGCTGCCCAGTGGCGTGCTCGGTGCCATGGTGGTCACTCCTTTTCAGTCAGCAGCTTCTGGATGGCTGCTCTGAAGGTGTTCTCCGCGCCTGCGGGGTTGCGCCGCTTGTTCAGCACCATACTGACGTACTCTGGGGTGACACCTGCGGCTTCGGCGAGGTCGCTGCGGCTGATGTTGTTGTCCTTCATCATCGCGAAGACCTCAGCTTGCCAGGATAGGTTCATGTAAATGTACTCCTTTCTTTGTAAAAAAAGTGTTTACAAAAATAAACCCTTATGGTATACTCAGGTTGTGAAGTTGAGCTTAAAGTCTATTTTCGTGAACCGCTGTGCACAGTATAGTTCATCCGAGTAGACTTTTCAAGCCCTAAAAGTGCATTTTATTGAACTTTGACGATTTGCACAAAGTCTATGGAGGTAAACTATGTTTTATGACAAGTATCGCCAGCTTTGCAAGTCCGTGGGAAAAAGCCCCTCTGCTGTGGCCATAGAGCTGGGCATCAGTAAGGGCACGGTGTCAACTTGGAAGAACCTGGGGCGAACCCCGCAGGTGGCGCAGCTACAAAAAGTGGCGGATTATTTCCATATTACGGTTGACCAGTTGCTCGATGAAAACAAAAACGCCCCCGTGGCGAAAAGCCACGAGAGCGTTGAATGGAAGCAGAAAGTGGGAGCTACACCGTGCGACGTAGCACAGGTAGCGCCGCTGCTGGGGACAGTCCGGGCGGGACTGCCCATGTATGCCGAGGAGAACATTGAGGGTTATATTCCGATCCGGCAGACCGATGATGCAAAATATTTTTGGCTGAACATCCGGGGCGATAGCATGAACGCTGCGGGGATGAACGATGGCGATCAGATCCTGGTGCGCGAGCAGCCTGAAGTGGAGAATGGCGAGATCGCGGTGGTGCTGGTAAACGGCGACGAGGCCACGGTAAAGACCTTCCGGCAGGAGGGGACTCTTGTGATCCTGACACCCCGCAGCTCCAACCCGGTGCACCAGCCGCAGGTGTATGACCTGAAGAAAACGCCGGTGCGGGTTCTGGGCCGGGTGATCGAGTGCCGCAAGGTCTACTGACCTCCCTCCCGGGGCGTGGGCAACCTGAAACAAAGCATACAGAAATTCCTATAAACCCTACGCGGGCGGGTATCAAACGCGCTCTCACGCGCGTATATTCTTCTTTTCTTCTGATAAGGGTCTTTATATAGGGCTTGAGTAGACATTGTATGCTTGAACCTGAAAACCCGCATGAGCACTCACTTTTTCGAGCATACAAACGTTGCACAGGTTTGTATTGCACTGAATGTTGCAATCGACTAGAATTTTGTTGCATGGGTGGCGACCTGCTGCCCGTGCCTGAAAAGCAAAAACGCCCCCGGTGTTGGCGCACCGAGAGCGTTTAGATAGATCAGGCTCACCCGGAAGGTGATACACAGACCAGACATCTGTATTGTAGCACCTCCGGCTGGGCTTGTCAAAGTGTACCTGTCTTTCGGAGGTGTTTATATGGGAAAAAGAACAAATACGGCTGTCTGGATGGAAAAGCAGCAGCGCTGGCAGATCAAAGTGCAGAAGAACGGGGAGCGGAGAGCATTCACGTCAGCTACACCGGGCAGAACGGGACAGCGTGAGGCAAATCGCAAAGCCGATGCCTGGCTGGATGACGGCATCTCAAATACGCGGGTGCTGGTGAAAGCGGCCTATGCTGACTGGCTGGCTGATCTTCAGATGACGACCAGCTGCTCGAACTGGGAGCCGCTGGATTGCCGGTGGCGAAAGTGGGTTATTCCTTATATAGGGAATCGGAAGCTCGATGACTTGACGGAGCAGCATCTACAAAACTGCGTGAACCGGGCCTACGCGGTAGGTCGGAGCAAGAAATACCTTACCAGCCTCTGCTCGGAGCTGCGGGCTTTCTGTAAGTGGCTACGGCTTGGCCGGAGATCCACGCTGTTCCCGGAAGCGCTACACGTGCCGAAAGGGGCCAGGTCAAAGGAGAAGGAAATTCTTCAGCCGGACGCTATGCGGGTGCTGTTCGCCGAGGACTCCTCCACCTGGAGGGGGAAGCCCATCACTGACCCGTTTATCAACGCGTACCGTTTCAGCGCGGTCACCGGCCTGCGCCCCGGGGAGATGATCGGGCTGCGCTGGTCGGACATCAAAGGGCACACGCTGCGTGTCTGCCGGTCGATCAACCTGCGGGGCGAAGAGACCCAGGGGAAGAACCAGAACGCGCTGCGGAGCTTTGTGCTGACCCCTACGGCGCGGGCCATCCTGGCTGATCAGCAGAAGCTGACCGGCGATCAGGAGTCGGTGTTCTGCATTCCTACGGAGAAGTGCTACCGGAATAGCTGGAAGCGCTACTGCGCAGCTCATGGGCTGACCTATATCCCGCCATACAATTTAAGGCACACCTTTGTGTCCCTGGCAAAGACAATGCCAGAGGGCACGGTGAAGAGCCTGGTGGGGCACTCCCGTCAGATGGACACCTTCGGGGTGTACGCGCACCTTGTAAATGGCGAGGAACAGCGTACTGCTGACCAGTTGGAAGGCGTACTTAAAAAGGTGTTAACGGGGGTGCAGTAACCCACTTTTGTAACCCACTTTTGTAACCCACTTTTTGTGGTCGGCTGTGCTCCGCCAACGCCACAAGTGAATATGAGTTCCATAAAAGAACGAAGAAACGCCGGTTTTGAAACCGGAGAACGCTGCGTGACGGCTCTTTTTCGGGTTCGATTCCCATTGCCCGCTCCATGCAGAAAAGGCGCTGATTCGTTCAGAATCGGCGCTTTTTGTTTTGCCTGTAACCCACTTGACAATGGCAGCCTGATCCGCTATACTGAATATAGGATAAAACCACTATTTAATGGAGGCGGCGGCGTGCAGGAATACGAGATCGAATTTTATGACAAAGCCGATGGCTCCGAACCGGCGAAAGAGTTTATTCTGGCTCTGGATGCGAAAATGCGGGCTAAGGTCGTGCGCACGGTCGGGCTTCTCCGGGAGGAAGGGCCTTCACTGCGGGAGCCGTACTCCAAGCATCTGGAGGATGGCATTTTTGAGATCCGCACCAAGTTCGGCTCCGACATTACCCGTGTGCTGTACTTTTTTGTGATCGGCAGAAGGATCATCCTTACGAACGGCTTTGTCAAAAAGACGCAGAAGACACCTGCTTCCGAGATCGCACTTGCAAAGCAGTACCGTGCCGATTATCTCAGCCGAAAGGAGTGCTCCAAATGACCAATTTCAATGATTTTCTCAACGAACAGATGAAAGACCCTGAGTTTAAGGCAGAGTGGGATGCCCTTGACCCCGAATTTGCTGTGATCGAGGCGATCCTTGCCGCCCGGAAGGAAAGCGGACTGACCCAGCAGCAGCTTTCCGAGCGCACCGGCATTGCCCAGACAGACATCAGCAAGCTGGAGCGCGGCAACGGAAATCCTTCGCTTCGCACCCTGCAGCGGCTGGCTGCCGGTATGGGGATGCGGGTCAAGATCGAATTTGTTCCGGCAAAGTGAACCTCCAAGCAGATGGCCTGCGGGCTGTCTGCTTTTTTGATGGGGAGAGCTTGTTCACTTTTCCTGTTTACTTTGAAGCGATTTTATAGTAAAATAAGATGAATAAATCAGGGGCAGGGGAAACTCCGGCCTGATGAGAGAAATGATTTAGGTGGTGTATTGATATGGCATTGAAATATCAGCGGATCCTTCTGAAGATCAGCGGCGAGGCCCTGGGCGGCGAAAAGGGCACCGGCTTTGACGAGCCGACCATGGACGCGATCTGCGGCGGCGTGAAAAAGGCGCACGATCTGGGCGTACAGATCGGCATCGTCGTGGGCGGCGGCAACTTCTGGCGCGGCCGTTCCAGCGGCAAGATGGAGCGCACCCTGGCCGATAAGATCGGGATGCTGGCCACGGTGATGAACGCGCTGGCCGTCTCCGACAAGCTGGAGCAGCTGGGCGTCCCGACCGAGGTGTTCACCTCCATCACCATGCCGCAGGTGGCACCGGCCTTTACCCGCAAGGACGCGCTGCGCGCTATGGAAGAGGGCAAGATCGCCGTCTTTGGCGGCGGCACGGGCAACCCGTTCTTCTCCACCGATACGGCCACCGCACTGCGCGCCGTGGAGGTGTCCGCCGATGTGATGTTCAAGGCGACCATGGTGGACGGCGTCTACGATAAGGACCCCCACAAGTACCCCGACGCAAAGAAGTACGACACCCTGACCTTTACCAAGGTGCTGGAAGATCAGCTGGCCGTCATGGATGGCACTGCAGCCACCCTCTGCCGGGACAACAAGCTCCCCATCCTGGTGTTCGATCTGGCAGACCCGGACAACATTGCAAAGGCCGTGCAGGGCGAGAACGTCGGCACCCTGGTCTACGAGGGCTGAGCATAGCCCGCACCCCGCAGCAATAGAATGAGACAGGCGGCCCCGCTGCCTGTGCAGAATAAGTACAAACAGGAGACAACGACAATGAGCAGCAACACTAAGGCATTCGAAGAAAAGATGAAGAGCACCGTCGAGCACCTGAACCGTGAGCTGGCTTCGGTTCGCGCAGGCCGTGCAAACCCCGCCGTTCTGGACAAGGTGAGCGTGGATTACTACGGTGCTCCCACCCCCATCCAGCAGGTGGCATCCGTGGCCGTCAGCGAGGCCCGCACCCTGACCATCACCCCGTGGGACCGCACCCTGCTGCGCGCCATCAGCAAGGCCATCCTGGCCAGTGATGTGGGCATCACCCCCATTGATGACGGCCAGACCATCCGCCTGAACTTCCCGGCCCCCACCGAGGAGCGCCGCAAGCAGCTGGCAAAGGAAGTTGCCAAGCTGGGCGAGGAGGCCAAGGTGGCTGTGCGCAATGTCCGCCGCGATGCTATGGACAAGGCCAAGGCCATGAAGAAGGCTGGCGAGCTGACCGAGGACACCCAGAAGACCATGGAAGAAGATGTCCAGAAGCTGACCGACAAGTATATCAAGATCATCGACGCAGCCGTTGAGGAAAAGCAGAAGGAGATCATGTCCGTCTGATCGCCGCGGCGAACGAGACCTTTCCAAGTGCCGTGTGCTGGTCGTAGTGCGCGGCACTTTTTGCCGACCGGCAGAGGCAAAAGATCTTTGCCGCAGAGAGGAGAAGTACAATGGAGCATCCCAAAGAATTCGCCGAGGGCCTTTCCATCGGCATCATCATGGACGGCAACGGCCGCTGGGCCAAGCAGCGCGGCCTGCCCCGCACCGCAGGCCACAAAAAGGGCGCAGCTGTCTTCCAGGACATCGCCAACTACTGCGAGGAGCTGGGCGTCTCATCGGTGTATTTTTACGCCTTCTCGACCGAGAACTGGAAGCGCCCCCTCGAAGAGGTCAGCGCCATCATGAAGCTGTTCGGCGAGTACCTGCTCAAGGGCTTCAACTACAAGGACCGCAACATCCGCATCAAGTTCCTCGGCGACCGCGCTGCGCTGGACCCCAAGCTCCAGAAGCTGATGAACGAGCTGGAAGGCGACTCTGCCTCCAAGACCGGCATGACCCTGAACATTGCCGTCAATTACGGCGGCCGCCCGGAGATCGTCCGCGCTGCGCAGCAGCTGGCGGCCAGAGTGGCAGCAGGGGAGCTCAAGCCCGAAGAGATCACCGAAGAGATGATGTCCGACGCCATGTACACCACCGGCCAGAAGGACCCGGATTTCATCCTGCGTCCGAGCGGAGAAAAGCGCCTGTCCAACTTCATGCTGTGGCAGGCGGCCTATTCGGAGCTGGTGGAGATGGACGTTCTGTGGCCGGACTTCACCCGCGATGACCTCGACGCCGCCATCACGGAGTTCAACAAGCGCTCCCGCCGGTTCGGCGGTATCTGAACCGTCCCCCGGCAAACACAACCAAGGAGAAACACTCTATGAAAACACGAATCATAACCGCAGTGGTGGGCATCCTCGTTCTGATCGGTGTGCTCTTTACCTTTGACACGATGATCTTCAACCTTGTGATCGCTGCCATCACCCTCATCGCCATCCACGAGATCTATATGGCCCTCGGCTTCGAGAAGAAGGACTGGCTGCTGTACGCCGTCACCGTGCCGTATACGCTGCTGATCATGCTGTCCAGCTATTCCGTCTGGCGGGCGCTGGTCATGCCGGCTTCGTTCCTGCTCGTGCTGTTCTACGCCATCTATCTCGTGGTGCGCAACGGCACCATCAGCTTTGCGAAGACCAGCGGCCTTGTGATGTTTTCGGGCATCGTGATGTTCTGCTTCTATTCGTTCATCCGGCTGAAGGAGCTGCTGCCTGTGGCGGAATACGGCTATGATGCGATCTTTTTCATCCTGTTGATCCTCTGCTTTGCCTGGGGCGGCGACACCTGCGCCTACTTTGCAGGCCGCGCCTTCGGCAAACACAAGCTCTGCCCCGTGGTCAGCCCCAAAAAGACCGTGGAGGGAGCCATTGGCGGCGTGCTGGGCACCATGGTGTTCGGCGTGATCGCCACCGTCATCTACTCCATTGCGGCCAACCGGATGGAGGCGTTCACCCGCACCAACATCGGCGTTTCGATGTACGTGATCATTGCCCTGCTGGCCTGCGTGGCCGCTGTGCTGGGCATCTACGGCGACCTGTTCGCCAGCGTGGTCAAGCGCCAGTGCGGCATCAAGGACTACGGCACCATCTTCCCCGGCCACGGCGGCATCCTGGACCGCTTTGACAGCGTCATGTTCATCGCACCTTTCGTCACGATGGTCATCATCGCTGTGTTCTATCGCTGATTTGCTCAATTTAGGAGGAAACACGATGTCTAAAAAAATCACTCTGCTGGGCTCTACCGGCTCCATCGGCACCCAGAGTCTGGACGTTATCCGCGCACAGGGCTATGAGGTGTTCGGCCTGTCGGCCCACAGCCACGTGGAGAAGATCCTGGAACAGATCGAAGAGTTCCACCCCCGGTACGTCTGCATGACGGACCCCGGCGCAGCGGCCCGGCTGGACGCTGCACTGGCAGGCCGCGCCCAGGCGCCCCGGCTGCTGACCGGCCCGGAGGGCCTCAAGGAGCTGGCCGCGATGGACGGCCCCGATGTGGTGCTGAACAGTGTGGTCGGCATTGCCGGTCTGGGTGCCAGCCTGACCGCCATTGAGAGCGGCCATGACCTGGCACTGGCCAACAAGGAGAGCCTTGTCACCGGTGGACATCTGGTCACGCAGGCAGTGGCAAAACACGGCGTCAAGCTGCTGCCTGTGGACAGTGAGCACTCCGCCATCTTCCAGTGCTTGCAGGATAAGGAGAGCGCCAAGAGCCTGACCAAGATCCTGCTGACGGCTTCCGGCGGGCCCTTCTTCGGGATGAAGACCGAGGAGCTGCGCGGCAAGACCAAGGCCGATGCCCTGAAGCACCCCAACTGGAACATGGGGGCCAAGATCACCATCGACTCCGCCACCCTGATGAACAAGGGTCTGGAGCTGATCGAGGCCGTCTGGCTGTTCGGTCTGCCCCCGGAGAAGATCCAGATCGTGGTCCAGCGCCAGAGCGTCGTCCACTCCGCCGTCCAGTACAGCGACAACTCCATCATCGCGCAGCTGGGTGTGCCCGATATGCGCATCCCCATCCAGTACGCGCTGACCTACCCGGCCCGTGTGCCGGGCGTGGTGCCGGAGCTGGACTTCACCACCCTCAAGCTGCTGACCTTCGATGTGGCCGACGAGGAGACCTTCCGCTGCCTTGCTGCCTGCAAAAAGGCCATCAAGAAGGGCGGCCTCGGCCCCTGCGCCGCCAACGGTGCCAACGAAGAAGCCGTCAAGCTCTTCCTTGAAGACAAGATCGGCTTTTTGGATATCGGCCGTCTGGTGGAGGCTGTGGTGGACAGCGACCGCTTCGGCGGCGACTACACGCTGGCCGACGTGTATGAGTGCGACAGAATGGCCCGCGCCTTCGTGCGCAGCCACCTGTAAGCGCGCACGGCTTATGAATTCATTTTTGGAGAAGCTATGTCTTTTATCATTACTCTTTTGGCTGCGGTGCTCGTGTTCAGCGCAGTGATCGCCATCCACGAGTTCGGCCATTTTGCAGTCGCCAAGCTCTGCGGGGTGCAGGTCAACGAATTTTCCATCGGCATGGGGCCTGTTCTGCTCAAAAAGACGCAGAATGGCACCCAGTACAGCCTGCGGGCGCTGCCGGTGGGCGGATTCGTGGCGCTGGAAGGGGAGGAGAGCCCGGAGAGCCAGCAGGCGGAGAAAGGGGAGCGTCCCGATGCGGAACCTCAGACACCCCCTTCGTGTTCTGACGCAGACGGCTCCCCGGATGGAGGAGCCGGGAACGAGGAAGCACCGGCGCAGCCTGTCGGCAAGCCGCTGAACGAGGCGGCGGTCTGGCAGCGGGCCATCATCATGGCAGCGGGTGCGTTCATGAACTTCCTGCTGGGATTCGTGGTCATGGTCATCCTCCTTGCGGCACAGAGCGAACCCATCACCAGCCGGGTCATCTACGCCATCGACGATGGTGCCCTCTGCGGCCAGACGGGTCTGGAAGCAGGGGATCAGGTGCTGGCCGTCAATGGCCGCCGGTGCTTTGTGGCGAACGACATGCTCTATGAGCTGATGCGCACCGAGGACTACTCCGCCCGCTTCACCGTCCTGCGCGGCGGCGAAAAGGTAGAGCTGCCCTGCGTCCGGTTCGACACCTGGCAGGATGACAGCGGCGAGACCCACATGAGCCTCGGATTTACGGTCTACGGCATCCGGAAAACACCGGCCAACGTGGTAAAAGAAGCATGGAACAGTGTGCTCTACTATGGGCGCATCATCTTCACCTCCCTGATGGACCTGCTGCGGGGCCGGGAGAGCATCAACGACCTCTCCGGCCCGGTGGGCATCGTGACGGCCATCGGGCAGGCGGCCAGCTATGGCTGGCAGGACCTGCTGCAGATGCTGGCGCTCATCACCGTGAACCTGGGCATCTTCAATCTGCTGCCCTTCCCGGCATTGGACGGCGGCAAGGTGGTGTTCCTGCTCATCGAGGGCGTCACGGGCCATGCAGTGCCGGAAAAGATCCAGAGCGGGCTGACGCTGGCGGCGTTCGCGCTGTTCTTTGGCCTGATGCTCTTCGCAACATACAATGATATCCTCCGGCTCATCACCGGGGCGGTCTAAAGAAAGGAAAATGACAATGCGGCAGCTGAAACGAGAAGTAAAGATCGGCAATGTGACCATCGGCGGCAACAACCCCATCGCGGTGCAGACCATGCTGAACGTCCCGGTGGAGGACATCGAGGGCAATGTGGCGCAGGCGAAACGCTGCGAGGCGGCGGGCTGTCAGATCCTGCGCGTGACCTGCCCCAGCGCAGCAGACGCCAAGTGCATCGAGGCCGTCAAGAATGCGGTGAATATCCCCATCGTGGCGGATATCCACTTTGATTACAAGGCCGCACTGGCCTGCGCAGACGTGGGCGTGGATAAGATCCGCATCAACCCCGGCAACATCGGCGACGACGACCGCGTCAAGGCCGTGGTGCAGGCCTGCCAGCAGAAGAATATCCCCATCCGCATCGGCGTCAACGGCGGCAGTCTGGAAAAGCACATCCTGGCCCGGTATGGCGCACCCGTGCCCGAAGCCATGGTGGAAAGTGCGCTGTATCACGTCCGCCTGCTGGAAAAGTTTGATTTCAACAACATCGTCATCTCCATCAAGAACTCCAACGTCCCCCGCATGATGGAGGCCTACCGTCAGCTGAGTGCCGTCACCGATTACCCGCTCCATGTGGGCGTCACCGAGGCAGGCACCTACCAGATGGGCCTGCTGAAGTCCGGCATGGGCATCGGCGGGATGCTGCTGGAAGGCATCGGCGACACCATCCGCGTCTCGCTGGCTGCGGAGCCGGAAAAGGAAGTGGAAGCGGGCTACAACATCCTGCGCGCAGTCGGCTTCCCGGTGGCCGGCCCGGAGGTCATCACCTGCCCGACCTGCGGCCGCACTCAGTACCCCTGCACCGAGATCGCCAACGAGGTCGAAAAGCGGTTGCAAGGTTACAAGAAATCCATCAAAGTGGCCGTCATGGGCTGCGTGGTCAACGGCCCCGGCGAGGCCCGCGAAGCCGATATCGGCATTGCCGGCGGCAAGGGCGAGGCCGTTCTGTTCATCCACGGCCAGCCCATCAAGAAGCTGACCGGGGATAATATCCTCGATCAGTTCATGGATGAGATCTATAAGATCTGACGGAGAATCTGAACCATACGCTGCTGCGCTCTTTTGAGAAAGAACGCAGCAGTTTGTGCTGTCAACGCATCGACCAAAGGAGTACCATTGTGACACCACTCGTATCCCAGCTGTGGCCGCAGTTCATGGCGGACCCGGATTTCGCGTCCTGCTTCGGGCGCGTTGTCGTAGAGCATGCCCAGATGCTGCGGCAGGAGCGGCAGGTCATCTTCACCCTGCGCAGCTCCGCTCCGCTGGACAAGGGGCTGTGTGCGCGGCTGACGGCCTCGCTGCAGCCCGATTATGAGGGCTTCGAACTGCGCATCCACAACCTCTTCGGTTATCCCTCACTGAACGAAACGGCCCTGCGGGAGCTGATGGAGGAGATGAAGCGGGACGGCATCCCCATCAACGGCTTTCTGGACCGGTGCCGGATCACCATCACCGGCCAGAACATCACGGTGGGGGTCTGCCACGGCACCAAGTTTTTGCAGGAGATGGAGTTTGAGCGCCTGCTGGCCGAGCGGGTGGCGGCGCACACTGGCGTCAAGCCCAAAGTCACCCTGACCAGTGCGGTGGGTGAAGCCGAACTGCGCCAGATGGAGGAAAAACTGGAGCGCAAGATCGCGCCGCCGGTGGTCAAGTTCGAGAAAAAGAACACCGCTCCGTCCATCAAGGTGGACGGCCTCGACCTCACCGACAAGCCCGTCACCATCTTCCACGGAAAGATGTTTGCCCCCAAGAACCTCACGCCCCTCAAGGAGCTGGGCGGCGAGGGCGGCAAGTGCATCATCTGGGGCGACGTCTTCTTCACGGAGGTCAAGGGCAATTACCGCAAGATCTACACCGTTTCCATCACCGACTACACCGGTTCCATCAACCTGAAGATCCGCGCGCAGGAAGGGGAGGACTGCTCGAAGTGGGAATCCATCGCCAAGGGCACCACCATCATCGTCCGCGGCGACTGCTCGTATGACAAATATGAACATGACTACATCGTGTATCCCTACGATGTGCTGTTCGTTGAGCGGAAAAAGCGGGAGGACCACGCCCCGGTCAAGCGGGTGGAGCTGCATCTGCATACCAAGCTGTCCAGCATGGATGCGTTCTGCGACCCCGGCGGCATCGTCCGGCTGGCCCATCGGATGGGGCACCCGGCAATCGCCATCACCGACCACGGCGTCTGTCAGGGCTACCCGGAAGCCATGCTGGCGGCGGACGACATCCACAAAAGCGACCCGAACTTCAAGCTCATCTACGGCTGCGAGGCCTATTTCGTGGACGACATGATCCCCTGCGTCTACGGTGTGCAGGATGCGCCCCTGACGGGGGAGTTCTGCGTGTTCGACACCGAGACCACCGGGCTGGACCCCAACGTGGAGTACCTGACCGAGATCGGCGGCGTCATCGTGAAAAACGGCGTAGTCGTGGAGGAATTTGACACCTTCGTCAAACCCGGCAAGCCCATCACACCCAAGATCACCGAGCTGACCGGCATCACCAACGAGATGGTCGCCGATGCCCCCAGTGAGGCCGAGGCATTGCAGGCGTTCCTGGATTTTGCAGGCGGGCGCATTCTGGTGGCCCACAACGCCCACTCGTTCGACATCCGCTTTCTCCGCATCGCGGCCAAACGGAGCGGCATTTCGTTTGAACCGACCTATATCGATACCCTGACCATGGCGCAGGCCATGTACCCCGGCCTGCACAACTACAAGCAGGGCACCATCAACAAGCATCTGGAACTGCCTGCCTACGAGGCCCACCGCGCCTGCGAGGACGCCGGGGCGCTGGGCCGCATTTTCTGCGTGATGCTGAAGGATCTGGAAGAAAAGCAGGTCACGGCCGTCAGCGACATCAACACCGGCCTGGGCGGCAACCGTGAGGTGCTGAAAAAGAAATACTACCACCTCATCATTCTGGTCAAGAACCAGATGGGCCTGAAAAATCTGTACAAGATCGTCAGCGAGGCCCATGTCAACTACTTCTTCAAAAAGCCCCGTGTGCCCCGCAGTCTGCTGAACAAGTACCGCGACGGCCTCATCCTGA
>OHRB01000127.1_pt1 | contig 40782 bp, 33 predicted proteins | sample 1578381 | NCBI WGS metagenome assembly OHRB01 (sample SAMEA3879566, study PRJEB24766) | human gut metagenome | biome: human-associated habitat; feature: feces | place: USA | collected 1985/1987
TATGCCTTAATGTGTGGAAATGGAAACCTTCAAGCTCCGGTACTTTTCTTCCTGCTGTCCGGCAGGCTGTTTCTATGGTTGCCGGAAGTTCCAGACAACCATCCTCCCTTAAGCATACAAAGAAGATTTCGGTGTAATCTTCCGGCACATTCTCTGTCATTCCCAAATGATAATACTCGTAATGCACCCGATTCTTTTCCATTACTTCTCTGTAAAAATTCCGCTGGTAGAGTTCCCCATACTGAAAACGGTTTTTGTGCTGTTCCTTTTTTGCCTTCCTCAAAATATCTGCGAGGGTATCGCCAAAGTCAACAACCCTGATCTTTTTCCACTTTGTCGAACCGATTTCGTGCTTATGGGTAGCCCCATTGTAGCGGATGCTCCTGCGTACAGTGAGATACTGTTCTTCAAGGTTGATATCCTGCCATGTCAGACCTGCCACCTCTCCAAGTCTGAGACCTGTAAAGTATGCTATCTGAACCGGAAGAATCGCATCCCTGCTTCGTTTTCCAAGCTGTTCAATCAGTTTCCGGTACATTTCAAAGGAAAGCGGTTTAACCTTGTCTCTGTCTGCGGCTGTTTCATCCGCAAACAAATCCGTTTCTTCCTTTTTGTGCCTCATCACCACATACTGCATGGGATTGAAGGTAATAAACTGTTTCGGAAATACCGCAAACCGGAAGGACTGCTGTAATACTGCTGAAAACGACCTTACATAATCAATGGAATAGCCTTTGGAAATAAAATCTCCGACAGTACCACCAAATGACAGCAAATCCATAAACTCCTGCAAGTGTACTGAAGTCACCGTTTTCAGCTTCCTTTTACTGATAGGATGCTGTTTAATTCTTCCCACAGCCTGAAGATAATTGCCGACCGTTCCATTACTTAATGTGCCTGTCTTTAATTCTTCCTCAGCCCACAGGTCAAGCAGTTCTCCGAGAGTGATGTTGTCAGCCTTTGCAATAAACCGCTTGGCTTCATAATCCTCCATAGCCTGCCTTAACAGCTTTTCCGTCTCACTTTTGCTTTCCGTACCTGCAAATTCCTTCTGCACCAGATTACCGCTTGCATCTTCCACATAAAAGCGGTAGTACCATTTCTTGCCTTTCTTTCTTACAGAACCTTTTGCCATAATCGTTACTCCTTTCGATATCGACAATCGGAACTGATGAAATGCTTTCTGCGTGTAGATATCTTACGGACAAGTCCGTAAGCCAATTCGTCGCTCGTCAAATCTGTAAACAGCTTGACTCGCTTGCACTCATTGTATCATAACTCCGGTTGTCTATCTATACCGGTTCGGAGTCTTTCTCTGAAAGAAGATTTGCAAGCCTTACGGCTGCCGTTTCAGGATTCTTGGAATAGAGCCTTACAACGTCGCCCATGTCGTTCAATGCATTTACCGTATGGGTGATTTCCCTAAGGAACATAATCTCATTATATTCCTGATTGGATTCAAACCCCATTACTTTTGCGATTGTGGCATCTTCCGTATTCCCTTTAAAATTCTTACAGGCATATTGAAAGGAATCAACGAATAATTCGTATTCCTTCAACATCAGCAGCAGTAAATCTTTGGAAAAATCCGCTTCGTCTGCCTTCATATCATAAGGCAGTTTGGAGAGAATGGAAGTCATGGTATCACGAATCTGTAATTCCCTTTTATCCGTAACATCACTTGTCATTTCTTCCGTCTCGCCCTTCAGCCACTCCACTGATACATGAAGTGCTTCCGACAGACCATCCAGAACAAGCTTCTTGGTGTTGTCAATCGTTCCTGCTTCATACCGCTGTATGGTGGAAGCGGTAACTCCCATCTTTTCTGCTATATAAGGCTGGTTGACACCTAATTCCAGTCTGCGTTGTTTTGCCCTGCTACCGATTAACTTGCGTAATTCTTTATCTTTCATTCTGATACGCCTCCTTTTTCGGTATGGCTAAAGTATAACACAGTAAAAATAGTATTGCAATATGCAAGTTAATAATTGCTTCTAAAATTTCGTAACGCTTGACAAGAAGATATAAAAGTTATATAGTAGGCATAGTTATAAAATTGCATTATGCAATTCAAGAGGAGGTGTTTTAATGCCAGAAGTGAAGATTGCACTGTCCATTGAGGAAGCTGCCGACTATACGGGTATCGGCAGAAATACCCTGCGGAAACTGGTAGAATGGAAAAAGCTTCCGGTATTGAAGGTAGGACGGAAAGTCCTTATCAAAACGGATATGCTTGAAAAGTTCATGACCGCCAATGAAGGCAGGGACTTAAGGGACAAAGAAAATGTCAGAGCTGTCACAAGAAATGTGACAAATTAAATAGGGACAGTCCTAAGACCATCCCTAAGGTATGTATCTGACCGAAGCCATGATATACCTACACGCAAATAGATTATACCATGTGCTTCCTCTAAGATACAACCGGAAATTTAAGAAGTGGGGAAGAAACTTTTTTATACAAGCCCTCGGCGTTTGAGAGCGAAATACACCCATCGCACAAATCTTCGATTTGTTCTCTGTGTATTTCGCCCTTGCAGGGAGCTTCCGCTGACAGGCGGATATGTTCGTAGACAGGCTACCTATGTAGCCTACTCACTTCATATAAGAAAGTATCCCATCCTCATTTCTTGTAGCTTCGTACTTGGCGGATACAGAAAGGGGGAAGCACATGCCAAGAAATTCATTTATTCAGATGACGAAGCTCCACAATGTCCGGGGAAGAATTTATTATATTTCAAGCCCCAAAAAGCAGGAAAATCTGTATGCAGTATATGAAACCACAGAACGTTCTTTCTGGAGTGACCTTGCAAAATGTAATCAGGCAGAATTTAAAAAAAGTGGTACGGAGGGGAAATGTATTGAGGCAAGGGAACTGATCATAGCCCTGCCGGAATCCTTTACGGAGTATCCTCCCGACAGACTGCTGCAGATTTTTACAGACCATTTCAGACAGACTTATGGAACGGACTGTATCGCCGCCCTCCACCACAATAAGCGGAAAACCAACTATCATATACACCTCATTTTTTCGGAACGTACTCTCTTGGAACAGCCCATAGAAAAGATTGCTACCCGCAATATGTTCTATGACGAAAAGGGAAATCATGTACGCACCAAGAAAGAGATACTTGATGAAGAAGGAAATATCCGTAAAAGGTGTAAGGTGATTCACAAAGGAGAGGTATACGAAAGACAGATTTTCTCCATTAAGGATAAACGCTTCAAGGCTGAAAATTTCCTTGATACCGTCAAGCAGGATTATACCAATCTTATCAATCAGTATGTGCGGGATAAAAGCCAGCGGTTAGAAGTTTTTGAGCGTGGCGGTATGTATCTTGCCACAAAAAAGATTGGTAAGAACAATCCGAAAGCCGCCGAGATTGAGGCAGACAACAGTAAACGCACCTTGTGGAATCAGACGGTTGACAGAGCGATTGTAACGGGTGTTTCCAAGTCAGAAATCATGCAGATAAAAAAGGAACGGATAACGGACAAGATTGTGGAATCCGTATGGCTTTACGGAAACAGACCGAATCTGTTATCTTCCATTATCGGTACTGCCATTGCAGTATTGGAACTGTTAATCTCCAAAGTCTTCCTAAAAACTCTGGAGATTGCGGAAAAAGTGATTTCCAAAGAGCTTGAGGCAAAACCGGAGAACACAGATATCAAAGAGCAGAAAGCCGTACTAGAAGAAAGCAGAAAGCAGGCAGATACACCAAAGCCTATCATACCACCAAGACCACAGCCGTCACCGGAAGCAGTTTCTTACAAGCACTTATGCGAGATTTATCAAAAGCTGCAGGAACAGAATAAAGCAATTTTTGTACTTGAGAAACAGAGAAGTGACCTTGAAATTGAACTGTCCGACAGCAAAGGTATCTTCAAGGCAAAAAGGCGTTCCGAACTTTCAACAGAGATAGCCGGATTGGAGGAATGTATTTCCCGAATGAAAGCCCGATTATCCCATATCGTAAAGGAATACGGGTATCAGAATGCGGAAGCCTTCTACAAAGCATTTCATAAGTCAGAGACAGCTTATGGGGATTATCAGGACAGCCTTAAGAATTGGAAACAACGGTATGGAGAAAAGCCGCAGTCTCTACACGATAGGCTTATATCTAAGAAACAGGACATAAAGGAGCGAGAGTTAACAAGACCATATTCTCCACCAAATCGTGGAAGGAGTAGATAACAAATGAAGGGAAGGCAGTTGCCTTCCCTTGCTTGTTATCTACTCTATAAGACACATTTTTTTCATATAACTCGGAAAATAACTTATCTGACATAACCTTTTTTTCGTGCGTGATCTCCAATGATAAAAGCAACTGCCATAATGAACAGGATAAATACCGACAATATATCCCAAACATCAATTGTAGGTTCGCCAATTATTTTTGATAATGTAATATTTATTAAAAATGTGAACGGAATTGTGAATAAAAATGTGATTCCTGTTGCCAACAGTTTTCGTTCTTTCAGTCGATAATACAGGATATATATTATCCACAGAAAAACAAGTGTAATAATAGACATAATCGCCCCAATGCTGAATACCTCATTGACTTTTATCAAGATACTTAATATGTACATAAATGGTAAAATGAGAATACTAATGGCAACCATCGCTACCAAAACACCTTTTTTCCCCAACAGTACGACGGGAAATGATGCTATCCATGTAATCAAGATAGAACTAAGTGTGATAAGTGACCATGTCAGTGTTCCTGAAATAGCAACATCACATATACAACATACTAGAATGCCGATAATCATAGTAACTGTATATATTATTGATATTATTTTATTCTTGTTCATATTATTCTCATCTTTGCGTTTCAGTTCAATGAGATTCTCACTGACTTTTTCTTCGTAATTATTCATTTCTATCCTCTCCCCACTTAATAGTTCATTTTCAACCAAAATTCGGCGATAAATTGTATAGTATTTCCATCCACTGTCTTATAACCTGAAATGCAAAAAGAATAAATATAAACAATGTATAATTTGTTGGCATAAAAAATATATAAATCAACTTCTCGGCAAGACTTGCTCCCCATTTAATTGACAGGACAATATCTACCACAATGGATATAGGAAAACTTATTAAAAGCAATACAGTTCCCAAAAGTGCTAAATTTCCCTGCATTCTAAACATATTTGCCAATAGCATTGCGATTATGAGACTTCCTAACTGTATTCCTAATGTAATCATCAATATTTTAATATATCTTTTCATAAGTACTCCTAGTCAAAGTTTTTTAAGTATGAATCATTTACCAGTACATAGTATGTAGCCGGGGCATGACCATCTCCTACTAAAAACTCTCCCATCTGTGAAGGCAGATTAACAGACGTATCTATACCTATTTCTCCCAAGATCAGTAACAATGCTCCACAGTACTTACTATTCCAGAATTCTGGAAGAAGTTCGCTGACATTTTCCTTCTCTTCTTGGCTTCCCGCAAGCATTTCTGCACCAAACTGGAAGAAAAACGCCAAGTTAGGATATAATTTGTATCCCTTATGTTTACCTGTACTGCCCTTCCATTCTTCAATCATACAATATCTCTTAGCTCTGTCAGATACCATATTATACTGGTCGTCAGTTATTTTCTGCTTACCCGCATAATCAAAGACTTCACTCCATGAACCGGCACAATTAGAGGCCACACGTTTTAATGCTAAGTTCAGCAAACTCTCCTCTAATGCATTATAATCGCTCTGTCCGGTTCGACATTTCCATGTGGATTCTAATCCCAAGCCACTGATATCTAAAGAATATGTGGTGCCAAATCTACCGAAATTCCACTGAGGAAGCGGGACATAAGTCACTACATCTCTGGTATTGGTAATGTTAAAAATTGAGTTATACTTTGCATCTGTTTTTGTATCACTGATAGTTGTATTTGGTGTCGCATAGGTATATCCAAATACTTCCTTACCATCATCAATCAGTTTAGCCGCTAAAATATTAGCAATAGCCGCACCTCTAGAATGTCCTGTAACCCAATATACCAAATTAGAAGTATCGCTGATATTTCTGTCCACGTAATCCAGTACATAATCACGAATACGTTCTTCTGTCACATAAAAGCCTTTATGGTATTCAGAATCCCAATTATCCGGATCGCCCATATCGAAATTGCTGCTCCATTCCTGAATGGTTCCATTGGTTCCACGAACAACTACAGCCAATATCTGCTTGGTTACTCCGTTATAGGTTACCTCATGTACACCGATACCTATTTCCGAAATATCATCATCCGAATAATAATCACCAAGCTTATAATTCTCCACATTTTCAAATCCATGGTATTTCATCATTTCCACAATATTGCTTTTTGTGCCACTGCCACCGCTAATATATTCAAATTCCGATCCTACATAAATGGTATTAGCAAATATCAATGCAGCAGAACTAAGTGCCGCATCATAAAAATCATTTTCTTCAAAGAACTCTCTAAAATCCATGGTGTACTTTGCCAAATCAACATCATAATATCCTGACATATTTCCAACAAACTTATTAGACATAGGAGCTACATCCTTTGAATCAATTATTCCATCATAATCAGTATCCTTTTCCAAAGGGTTGGATAATACCTTTCCAGTAACGATTACTTTCGTTTTGTCTGCATTGTACTCATACTTTAATTCAGCAACTTCTTTACCATCAGGTACATTATCATTATCTGTATCCGGATTATTCTTGTCTAGCTTAAGTACTATACCATTGAACATTACCATGTTCTCTTCATAATAATCCGTAATACCGTCTCCATCACTATCTGTTTCGATATCAATCTTATCATTAATGTCATTATAAATATCCCCTAATTCATTTGCATTAGATGCCAGATAAAAAGCTCCGCCTGTATTTTGCGCCAAAGGCTTTAGATAATTTGTAAAGTAGTTGGAATTGCTCCCCAGACCTACGGTATAAATTTTCACATTATTGTTGTTCGCTGTTGAAATTACAGAGGAATGCTTACTTGTATCATGCGCAATACCATCACTTAATACTATCATCATTTTCAATGTAGTATCTTCATCCGATTCAAACAGTGAAAAAGCACTATTAATAGCGGTATACATATATGTATTGCCATATGACCGGAAATAATTCGTGGACAAATATTTATTTGCCATACTCTTATCATCTGTAATAGAAGAAGTTAATATCGATGTAACTGATGCAAATTTAACAACACCTACTTTACTTCCATCTGGAAGGTTATTTACCAGATTCTGTGCTACGATAAGTCGCTCATTATTCGCATCATTCCAATCCATACTTCCGGAATCATCAATAACAAGCACAACCTCTACATCCGTATATCCTGTAGAACTCCATACATCCTGCCATGTAAATGAATCCTGATAAACTTTGCGATTTATCAATATATATTTCGAAAAATGCGTAGTTTTTGCACTGGCAACATTGCCTTCCACTGTAGTGCTCAATTCTTCCAGTTCCTGCTCCGTCTCATTAAAGTAGTAAATTACCGGATCAAAAGAGCTATCATTTAATAAACTCTTATCAAATTCAAACCTTAAAACAGCCTCATCAAAGGTGCCGTCTACTGTAAAATCATAAACGCCTCCGATATAACCAGGCATAGTCTCAGGGAACAGAAACTCATCCTCATATCTTTCTACAGACAAAGTTTCCACTTGTGCGCCATCTAATTCAATTTCTACAGATGCTTTTACGGTATCCTTTCCATCTGCAGTTAATTTAACCAAAAAGCTATCTTCCTTTACCAGAGGATTAGTTCCCAACTCTACTTCTCTTCCATCAGAAACAATATCCCCATCCGTATCATAAACCAGAGGATTGCTTCCATATACCTTTACTTCATCGTAATCATTTAATCCATCTGCATCACTATCTGCAATTACAGCCTTGGTTCCTAACTGGATTTCCTCGGCATTACTCAACCCATCACCGTCGGTATCATCATCTGCATCATTGATTCCATCTCCATCTGAATCAGCATAAATAGGGTCTGTGGATGTTTCGTATACTTCCGCGAAATCGGTCAAACCGTCTCCATCCGTATCCTTTTTGTCTACATCCATATCAAACAGGATTTCGATATAATCCGGAACACCATCTCCATCCGTATCTGTTTTGGTATCTGCTACAACTTTTGGTTCATCCTCTTCCTCTGCATTTACGTCATATTTCGAAGACATAACCTTATAATTATATGGTACATCGCTCGCCTCCCCATATGTTCCGCTAAATCCAAAGGAGACCTTTTCTCCCGCACCGATATTGCTGTTATATTCTACATTTACCAAAACATAGTGGTTATCTTCTGCCGAAACAATATCTGCGTCCCAAACATTTGTAATTGTACGCTCAAAATCAAATTCTAAAATCCAGTCTTCAATAACTTCATCCGTATTATTGGTTATAGAAATTGAGCCATAAAATCCAGTACCCCAGTCTCCATCAACAGTATACTGAATTGTATAATCATCTTCTGCAACTTCCGTAGTTGTACCAATCAATTCATAATTTTCAGGAAAACCTTTGAATGCATGATCGCCAGATAAACCAAATTCAATACTGCTACCAACAGCTATATCCTGATTCCAACCAACATTCTTGATAACATACTCGTTCCCCTCGTTTGAAGATACTTCTGCATTCCAAATGTTAGTTATAAAATTATTGTAATCAAATCCTAATTTCCAGTTCTGAATTGTGCTGTCTCCGGTATTTTCCAACTTTACATTTGCATTATACCCCGCATCCCAATTAGATGTCAGGGTAAATGTCACTCTGTAATTTTCACCCTCATAAACATTTTCAGTAGTCACCTGATTCCATGTGTTACCGTCATTTCCATCAGTTGTTGTTTCTTCTGTAGCCACAACTTCCTCTGTTGTTGACTCTACATCGTTACCTAATACAGTTGCCTCTTCTGTTAAAGCCTCACTCGTAGTTTCCGCTTCCGTTGAAACCTCTGTAACCGTACTTCCCTGCGCATATACAGGTACATTAACCACACTGAAACACATAGTAACTGCCAATATATATGCCAGTGCCTTTTTCCCAATTTTTCTCATAATCTTCCCCTTTCCAATATGATTAATAATACAAAAAAGCTGCAATGAAAAATCATTGCAGCCGAACCATCAATATAATAAAATGTGCACATTTTATTACTTAGACTTCATACTTTGCGTCCTTATGTTTCCACAAGTTTGCCCATATTTTAGTTATACAAATCGTGATATACAGTTTCTTCTCTCCCCCCTAGACTTTTTTATCAAAATTAATTTGTATAAACACTCTATCATTATATGATATAATTCGTTATGTTTCAATATTTTTCTTTTTTCATTTTTCACAAAGTCCACACAAGGTTCTATAACACAATAAGGCTGAAGATAATGTTTCAACCCTATTGTGTTGTGAATATAAATTATCTGTTCCTATCAAAAATCCATACCTCTTCCTGCACTTCTTCCTTTTGCTCCTGTTCTTTCTTCATCTGCCTTGCCACAGCTTCCAGCCTCATAAAATTATCCAACATATCGTTACTGTACTTATAGACAATTCCAATTGCTCGTGTTTTCTCTCCAAATCTTGCAATTGCCTCCTGCAAATCACAATCTGCCAAACCAAGCCATTCCACCTTTTCTTTATCCGTAAGCGACTGATAAATTTCTTTTGTCATGACTGGTTCGTTTGAATGAGAATAAACTTCTTCTCCATCCAGTTCCCTCTCTTTTGACACAATCTCCGTTTTCTCCTCTGCCTTCATCTGTAGCATCTCTTCCGCAGGTTGCGACGCTAATTCCGACTCGCTTAAAGTTTCGTGTTCTTCAACAGCTTCCGATATCGGCTTTTCCTCCCGTATATCATAATCCGACATCGTCTCCTCAGGTTCTACAATAGAAAGTTCCGCTTTCGTTTTTGTTCCTGTCTCATATAATTCACTGACAGTTTCTGCCTCGGCAAGCGATTCTTCCTCATATGATTCATACACGGAATCATATACTGTTTTTTCTGAAACTCCGGAACATCCACCAGATAAAGATTCTCTATATCTACATCATCCGGTATCTCCAGATGGGCATAGGTGCTTTCCTTAAGACACCGGTTAATGGTTCCAAGCTTTGCCTTGGCTTCCTTTCGTCTTTCTTTAAGTTCAGCAAGCTGCTCCCGGTAATTGACTTCATAAGACAGATAAACGGCAGCATCCCCGTCCTTTTCATAACGGTACTTACAACGGGCATGGTGATATTCTTTCCCTAGTATTTTACTGTAACGCCAATGTTCCCTATCAAAAGGGGCGTTTGGAAAAGAATCATGAATTTTTAAGATACATTTTGCCAAAAGGCTCTTCCTTTGATGCCATGACACAGGATGACATCACACTTTGTATCAATCACATCAATTCCACAGCAAGAGGCAGTCTAAATAGTCGAACCCCATTTGAACTTGCCTCCATGCTGCTTGATGAGAAGTTATTTAGGCTTCTCCATCTGGAAGCAGTAGAACCCGACAAAGTTCTACTAAAACCTGCACTGCTTAAGCAGCGCTAAACATTTTTTAAAAACAGGCATACTGCACGACAACTGCATACACTCAGTCAGCAAGACAAGCGGAATTTAGTTTGACAGACCCATTTCCGGTTGTCTGTTTTTCATGCAGAAAAACAGACTGTTTTCATGAATATCATACATCTTTACTATAAAAATGCCAAAGAAAAAGTTGACTTAACCTCACATTTTCTTTGGCATTCTAGAATTTCATTTGTCACTGAAATTCACTTTGGCATTCAAGCGATATTTTTTAGGCGGACTGCCAATCCTTAGCAATCCGTCTATAGAATTACCACAATTCCAAACTGTCCTCTGCATCAATCCACATTTGCATCGTCCCGTCGAGGTAAAGCCGTGCGTACTCCACAGGGTTATCTATTGCTAGGGTATTCAATGCACATTCCGAACTAGTAGATTGTAAATTAATTAGCTATACCAATATTAAAATTCATCCATACGATATTTCCAATGATATACAACAGGTGTTTCATTTACCTCATCAAAGTATTTGTAAATTCGTTCCACTAATTCTTCCTTTGAAGAAACACGAATTCCCCTTAGCATCTGACGAGTCATTTTTCCAAAGAAGCCTTCAATCATGTTTAACCATGAGCCATGTTTAGGCGTAAAGATAAACACAAAACGCCCCGGAATAGTTGAAAGAAACTGTTTCACTTTCTTCGAAGTATGCACGGAATGATTATCAAGAATTACCTGAATTGTATCACCTTCCGGATAACGTTCATTTAGGATTTTTAAAAAATCAATGAAATCATCGCTGTTATGAGTATCTCTGACTAAAGGGATTGCTTCACCTGTTAGCAAATCAATCGCTGCAAGTAAAGATACCGTACCCAGACGTTTGTACTCATAATCGCGTTTGATAGTTCCAATTTCTCGGTTTGCCTTTAAATCCGGTGACGTTGTAGCAGTTGCCTGGATGCCGGGTTTTTCATCATAGGATACAGTATGGATATCCTGTTCGCCTGCGGGAATGAAAAGTTCTCCATTTTCGTCAAAGAGTAGTTCAACCTGTTTATATACAACTAATACTTGATGCATTTTGGCTTCAAATTCAGGATCTCTGTTTTCACAGTAATATTGAATGCGAAAAGGCTTGATTTCAGCAGCATCCAAAATGTTTTTAACACTTGTTTTGGTTATGGTAGAAAGTCTGGTATATCCTGCACTTTCAGCAGTAGAGTTGATATGCTTTGTTAATCTGCTATAAGTCCAGGTTTCCGCAGAATAGCCAAGTTCCACAGGCTTCTGGCAAGCTATGCTAATAATCCATGATTTTTCTTCATCGGTTATCTCGGCATTACGTCCTCGCCCTGGTGCATCATAGATTGCATTTTCAATACCGCCAACATTATACTTTTTTAAGCACAAAAGAACACTGTTGCGGTTTAAATCAACTTTTTCAGCAATTGTATCAACAGAATCTCCATCAGCTTTTAAGAGCAGTATCCTTGCTCTGGATACGACCTGTGCCTGAAGAGTTCTTGTTCTCGTGATTGCTTCGAGTTGATTACGTTCTTCGGTTGAAAGAAGAAGCGGGCGTGCTTTTGCCATAACTTAATACCTCCAATGTGTTGATGTATTAAGTATAACATATCTCACTTGATTAGTCTAGTTATTTGCTTTATGAACTGCTAGGTGTGGTCTTCAATCCTTCCTCTGCTTTTACACAGTCAATTCGTAGAATATATCCGGCATAAGTGCATATATCAATGCTGTTGTGATAAATGTTGTAATCGGCATATATGATGTTCATTCAATCAATCCTCTTTTCTGTAAAATCCAAAAAGCATTTCAATCAGTTCTTCCTGTCTTTTTCGTCTCTTGTTATAATTTGTTACAGAATTATCTTTCCCTTAATTTTGCCCTTATGAGCATTCGTAACATGAGGGAAAAGGATATAACACAAGGGAAAGCGTAAGGGCAAACTCACTTGTTACAAATTTAGCATTTTTAAGGGTTTGCGGACTTCATGAAGATAAGATATAACAGTTAATAAATGTTAAGAATTAAATCAAATCTAAACTGGAATTTGTTTGTACAATGTTCAATATATAACTGTTATTATGTCTTGATTAGAGTACAAACTCATATAAGAGGAACTCCCTCGGTACTCCAATATCAACATATGTGATTTCAACTTTATCCACATACTTAAATCCAAACGACATATACATTTTCTGTGGAATATCATTTCCCTCTATGCAATCAAGACGAATTGATTTAATGTTTCTTTCCCTTGCTGTGTCTATTGCGTGTTTAACTAACTGCTTCGAGTATCCACGACCTCCATATTCCGGAAGGACACGCAAGGCATGAAGAACTACTGTCTCGTTATCATTTGCATCAATAAGCCATTTAACTGCGTGATACGCCTCATCACGATCATGATTCATAATATACGCCGCAACAATTCGACCATCTTCAATACCGATAAACTGATTTCTCTCTTTGATTGCATCTTTGATCATTTCATCTGGAGGGAAACCACCTTTATCTCCCTCCGGCAGAAAATCTTTTCCGCTCAAAACTTTACACATACCGTCATAAAACTGTCGCAATTCTATAAAATTTTTCTCTTCTGCATATCTGATAATCATAGAAATCTATCCCTCCAGGAAGTTTGGTAATTTTTACAGACAGAGTACTCTTGCAATCTGTCTATTTTTCCCATTTAATATTCATGTATAATATATGTATCTCCTTTTTCATGCAACTCCATATACGTTTTAGGTGATTTACCACCATAATTACTCTATCGTTAATTGATTTCATTGTCTATATACAGACAACTAACATGCACAATAACGGTACCAAGATGCATAATTATGAAAACTGCTTATCAAATTCTTCTGCGTTCTGCTCATCCACAAGATAGCCTTCCGGTGTTGCATACTCACCAGTAATCTCATCAAGATAACCAGGTACAAGCTCTTTACACAGAAAGAATGATGCATCTTCTCCCTCTGGCAATCCATGATAACGGATACCATACTCGCTTGCCTGCCAGAATACCGAAGCACCTGTCTCAATAATCATTTCCAGCATTCTCGCAAATCCTTCCGGCTCCCGGATCTGATACTGCATATGGTTGAATCCTTCAAAAACTGGAAAATTACCGTGTATATAGGTCTGCATAACTGCATTTCTGTATTTGAAATGTTCTTCTTTACTTCCTAACTCCCAGAATGTATGTTTCTGCAATTCTTCTGACAGTTTCGGAAATGGTTTATCTTCCAGGCTGTCTGTTAACTGCAAACTCCACTTCTATTATTGTTCCTCCTGATGGATTAGGCATGATTGCAATTCTGCCATCGTGTACCCGCACAATTTCATTAACTAAAGCAAGTCCAAGTCCAACACCACCAAGTTCACGGCTTCTTGATTTATCTACGCGAAAGAATGGTTCAAACACACGTTCCTTAAGTTCTTCTGGAATTCCGTTTCCAGTATCCTTTACTGACAGATAAACCTGCTTTTCCTTCTGATATGCCTCTACTATGACCTGTCCACCAGAATGATTATATTTTATGGCATTCTCAACAAGATTATATACAAGCCTATATATAAGTATATCACTTCCAACCATATTTACATCCTTACATTTTCCAATAAGCTTTATATTCTTTTCCTGTGCAAGTGGCTCCAGATCCGCCAATACCTCATCAATAAGTGCATTAACTATAATCGTCTCATCACGTCCCACTGTCTGAAGCTCGCTCATGTCAAGGAGCGTTTTTACCATTTTACTAAGTCTTTCATTCTGTTCAGTAACCATCTTTATCGTCTGTATGGTATCTGCATCATTACCTGGATGCTTGCCAGAATTATATAAATCAAGCTGAATCTGCATTAATGATAATGGAGTCCGAAGCTCGTGTGCCGCATTCTCAGTAAACTGCCTCTGTATCTTAAATGCCTCCGATAGACGTTCAAGCATCTTATTATACGAAACACTAAGTCTGTTCAGTTCTTTAACCTGGTTTTCTTCTATCTGAGAATCGGACAGATTCTGTAATTGTACCTCTTCAATTTTATCAGAAAACTCACCAATTGGTTTAAGTGCCCGTCCACTTATAAAATATGTAACACCGCCTCCAAGAAGCGCCAGTAAAACTGAAATTATTAAACTATTTCTTTTATAATCTGCCTTATTATTGTACACCTGGACAGAAAAATCCTTTGCAAATTCATCCCATTTATCCTCTGGAATACTTATATATATCTGTTCTGAATCATCACCATTATTATCCCCCTGGGCTTCAACAACCTCCTGCAATGAATCAATGTAATACACACCATTTCTATATACAAACATTGTCATACAACCACATATAAGTGCAATATATATTGTAATTATGCATGCTCTATAAGTTCCTCCTGGCTTACCGGTCTTCCTATATTAAAAAGCATGTCCTAGGGATGCAGTCCATTATGAGCTTATGGGCAGAGCTTATCTTAAAAAAAGCAGCAATAGTAAGCAATAATTAACATTAACTAACAAATAACTTTTATTAAAGGAGTAACTAATTATGACAACAAGAAAAACATTTATTTCTATTTTTACACTATGCATAGCATTATTATTTACAGCCTGTGGCACACAGGACTCTGCTGGAACAGCAAATACCAAAGATAGCGTAACTAAAGCCGGTACAGAGGCTTCTGATAATTCCAATGCCAGACTAAATGATTTATATCAGCAGGAAAACCAGCTCTTTGCGAAGCACGAGGCTGTATGGAACAAAGCCTTTGGGATGATGAATAAAAGCAATGTTGATCCAAATGGCAATTATGCTGATTATCTGGCTGGTACCGTAGAATCGAACAAAGCTTCCTTTACAGAGGCCGAGTTAAAGACACTTACAGAAGATATTGATGCTATACGAAAAATCGAGGAGCAGATAGCTGAAATTGAAAATAAGACAACTTCTGACAGTAGTAAGAAAAATAATACCGAAGCCACATCACCTTTCAGCAATTTATCAGGTAAAGATTTTAATGGCAATCCTGTTGATGAAAGTTTATTTTCAAAAAACGCAGTAACTGTAGTCAATTTCTGGTTTAACGGCTGTAAGCCCTGCGTAGCAGAGTTATCTAAGCTTAATGAATTAAACGAAGCTATCAGGTCAATGGGCGGTGAGGTTGTAGGCATCAATACCGAAACTTTCAATGGCAATAAAACTGCCATAAAAGAGGCTTCTGCTATTCTTGAAAGCCAGGGTGCAAAATACCGCAACCTTTCGATTGACTCTTCCTCAAATGCAGATAAATATGCCTCTGATATTATGGCATTTCCCACAACTATACTAGTTGATAGAAATGGTAATATTGTAGGTGACCCAATGCTTGGAGGAATTGACAATAAGGATAACTATGATACACTTATGAAGCAGATTAAATCTGTAATTGCAGCAGATAGCAATAGCAAATAAAACATCAAAGTGCTGTTCATTACGACAAACAGCCCATTTTCGAAATGGTCCATCCTATAGACTAAAGGATCAGAGGCAGTATATGATTGAGGAAAATTAAGTTACATAAAATATCATATAAGCGTGTAGGTTTTCCTACATTCTTATATGATAAAAAACCGACAATTTTATATTGACATTTGCACCATAAACAGGTATGCGGATAAGCCAATATAAGATATAATGACATAACAGGTGTAACGAATTGAAAAATAAAAAACAACTTTAATATTTATTATGTGGACAATTATGTACGATGGTGATAATCACTTTTCGCACGATGGCAAACAAGGCAGATGTGGCAGTGGTGAGGGATATAGCTGGGATGATAATGATTACAGACCTGACGGATGTCTGGAACTTCCAAGCACACTCAGCATTGCCTGTCGGTCAATTACAAAAAGAAGGGGCTGAAAAGCCTGCTCTTATATATACATATATCTGTCTCCTATTTTTTAACTCCAGCTCATACGGATATCATACATCAGCCTTGTAAGTGCAATACTGTCTTTAGCTGTATATACATCACTGCTGCAATATCCAAGTTTTACGCATCTGCTTACTTCCCTGATTTCATATTCAAAGCCATTTATATCAACCGGACACTCGATTGTTTCCGGTTCTTTTCCTTCCACCTCAAGTATCATGGTCTCGGCGTGTTGGAAATCCGGTAAAAATATACTTCCCTTTGTTCCCTCAATTCTGGCATTACGTTTTAATTCCTGCCCAATTGTCTGGACTGATTCTGCTGTACATCCATCATTATATGTCAGTTTGAGACAGCTGTAATCATCTGTTCCATACTCATTAATATGTACTTTTTGAGTTTCTACATTCTGCGGCTCATTCCCTGTAACAATACGCAGAAATCCCAGATTGTAAATTCCTATGTCCAACAAAGCACCTCCACCAAGTGCAGGGTTAAATTTACGCTCTTTTCTGGCACCTGTTGCAACAAACCCATACTGGCATGAAATATGTTTTATTTCTCCAATTACTCCTTGCTGTAAGATACTGCGTAAACGATCATACAATGGAAGAAACCATATCCAGAGTCCCTCCATGATAAAAAGATGCCTATCCCTTGCCAGTCTGTACAGTTCCTGTGCCTGTTTATCATTTATCGTAAACGGCTTTTCGCACAATACATGCTTTCCATGTTCAAGACATAACCTGCAATTCTCATAATGCAAAGTATTTGGTGTTGCTACATAAACAGCCTCAACATCCTGATCTTTAACCAGTGCTTCATACGAATCATAATATCTTGGGATATCATGCTCATTAGCAAAGGCTTTTGCATTTTCAATGTTACGTGAACCAACTGCTACTAACTGTTCATTTTCTTTACTCATCTGATTTATGGTTGATGCAAATTTTTTTGCAATATTACCTGTAGCCAAAATTCCCCACTTCATCTTATCTCTCCCATCGATTCTATAAATTTATATGTAATATATCCTCATTTAACAATTATTAAAGGACACAAATCTATTATACCTTATATCATCATCTTCGCATATCCATTTTATATCATATTTTATAATACAAAAGGTCAGACCCGCCAAGCCCAATGGTTACTGACGAATCTGACCTTTTACAATCACTAAAAATTTTATATATTATCCTTCAATCTCTTTAATAAGATTAACCATCTCAATAGCACCTTCAGCGCACTCAAATCCCTTATTGCCTGCCTTTGTTCCGGCACGCTCAATTGCCTGCTCGATTGTATCTGTAGTAAGCACTCCAAACATAACAGGAATATCACTTGCTAAAGAAACATTTGCAATGCCTTTGGAAACCTCGCTGCACACATAATCGTAGTGGCTTGTAGCACCTCTTATAACTGCACCAAGACATATAACTGCGTCATACTTGCCGCTTTTTGCCATCTTTGAAGCTATCAATGGTATCTCAAATGCGCCCGGCACCCATGCAAGATCAATATTTTCTTCTGAAACATCATGTCTTACAAGCCCGTCTTTAGCTCCCGCAACAAGCTTAGACACAATAAATTCATTAAACCTTGCCGCTACAATACCTACCTTAATTCCACTGTCAACTAACTTACCTTCTAAAACTCTCATTATCAATTCCTCCTTATAAATAATCCATATTTTTACACTACATTTAAAATGTGTCCCATCTTTGTCTGCTTTGTCTTAAGATAGAACCTGTCAAAGCTGGTCGCATCTATCTCAATAGGCACTCTCTCACTGATTTCGATTCCAAAATCTGCAAGCTGGTATACCTTATCGGGATTGTTAGTAAGAAGCCTTAAGCTCTTAGCGCCTAAGTCTTTCAATATCTGTGCTCCTATGTAGTACTCGCGTGCGTCTCCCGGCAGACCAAGTGCCAGATTAGCCTCAAGTGTATCCATTCCCTGATCCTGAAGTGCATATGCCTTAAGCTTGTTGACAAGCCCGATTCCTCTGCCCTCCTGTCTCATATAAAGAAGTACTCCCCTGCCTTCATTGTTAATCTGTGTCATCGCTGACGCTAGCTGCTGACCGCAGTCACATTTCATTGAGCCAAATGCGTCTCCAGTCAGGCACTCTGAATGTACCCTGCACAAAAGATTGCTGCCATCACCAATGTCTCCCTTTACCAATGCAACATGATGCTCGCCATTTAACTTATTAACATAACAGTGTGCCATGAATTCCCCATACTTTGTCGGCATTCTTGTAACTGCCACGCACTCAACCAGGTTGTCATGTCTCTTTCTGTATTCCTGAATTGCCTTAATTGTTATGAATTTGAGATTGAATTTTTCGGACATTTCTATGAGGTCTTCTTTTCTCATCATTGTTCCGTCCGCTTTCATTATTTCACAGCACAGACCACATTCTTTAAGTCCTGCTATTCTCATAAGGTCTACTGTTGCCTCTGTATGTCCGTTTCTTTCAAGAACTCCATTAGGTTTTGAACGAAGTGGAAACATATGTCCCGGTCTTCTGAAATCCTCAGGCTTTGCTTCATCTGACACACATGCTCTTGCAGTAAAGCCTCTCTCCTCTGCCGATATTCCTGTTGTCGTCTTAACATGGTCTATTGACACTGTAAATGCAGTTTCATGGTTATCAGTATTGTCAGCAACCATCTGTGTAAGTCCCAGCTTTCTGCACAAATCTCCACTCATAGGCATGCATATAAGTCCTTTTCCATATGTCGCCATGAAATTCACATTTTCAGTAGTTGCAAATTCAGCGGCACATATGAGGTCGCCCTCATTCTCTCTGCTTTCATCATCTGAGACAAGTATCAGCTTTCCATCCTGTAAATCCTTAACTGCCTCTTCTACTGTGTTATACTCAAACATTTTCTTTTACCTTCCTTTCCCTTTGATATTTTAAAATCCATTCTTTAGCAGGAACTCTTTCGTTATCCCGCTTTTCGGCTTTTCCTTTTCAAATGTGATGAATTTCTCTATGTACTTACCGACAATATCATTTTCAAGATTAACTACATCACCAGCTTTCCTAAGTGACAGCGTTGTCGCACCTGCCGTATGTGGTATTATTGATACTGAAAAGCTCTGGCTGTCCGTCTTGGCAACCGTAAGACTTATTCCATCTATGGCAACTGAACCTTTTTCAACAATATATTTTAATATTCCGATGTCTGTCTTAATCTGATACCATATCGCGTTATCATCCTTGGTTATCGCTACAACTTTTCCTGTTCCATCAATATGTCCTGAAACTATATGTCCTCCGAACCTTCCATCTGCTGCCATTGCCCTTTCAAGATTAACAGCACTGCCACTCACCAGCTTGCCAAGTGATGAGCGGTTCAGCGTCTCATGCATTACATCCGCAGTAAATGTATTATCATATATCCCTGTCACTGTAAGGCACACACCATTGACAGCAATGCTGTCTCCTATATGTGTTCCCTCAAGGACTTTTTCTGCCTGTATTGTAAGAATTGCTGACGCCGTTCCTTTTTTTACATTATTTAAATGTCCGATTTCTTCAATAATTCCCGTAAACATTACAACTCTCCTTCAATCAGAATATCGTCACCAAGAAGACGAACTGTCTTGTTTCTCAACTGATATGCTTCATCTACATTTGCAACACCCTTACCTTCAACTGCTGTCTTACTGTCTGCCCCGCCAAATATCTTAGGTGCAATGTAAGTCTGAACCCGGTTCACAATTCCAGCCTGCAATGCCGAGAAGTTAAGTGTTCCGCCTCCCTCTAGAATCACGCTGTCGATACCTTTTTCTCCAAGTATGTTCATAAGCTCTTTAAGGTCAACGTGCTGCTCTGATTCTTTTGTAATTATCACTTCACAGCCTGCATTTTCATATAAAGATTTCCTGTCGCTGTCGGTACTACATGTAGCAATTATTGTTGGTATCTGCCCTGCACTTTTTACAATTCTGCTGTCCAGCGGAGTTGTCAATCTGCTGTCGCATATGATTCTTACTGGATTGTGTGGATTACCTATTTCTTTGCTTCTGCAGTCGAGCATCGGGTCGTCTGCAAGCACTGTACCGACACCAACCATAATTGCCGCATATCTGTGCCGGTCTGCATGCACATTTTCTCTTGCCTGCTCACCTGTAATCCACTTGGAAAGTCCTTTATATGTGGCAATTTTCCCATCAAGTGTCTGTGCTGTCTTCATCACAACATATGGCTCTTTATTTCTTATGTAATAAAAGAATACATAATTCATATCCAGACATTCTTCATTGCATACACAGCCTTCAACTTTAATTCCATGCGCTTCCAGATATTTAACACCTTTTCCACTTACTAAGGGATTAGGATCCATTGAACCTATCACAACCCTGCTTATTCCTGCCTGCACAAGTGCTTCAGTGCAAGGCGGCTGTTTCCCATGATGGCAGCACGGCTCAAGTGTCACATATATGGTTGCTCCACTGGTATCCTCCATACATCTTGAAAGTGCATCTCTTTCTGCATGAAGCTCACCATATTTCCTGTGCCAGCCTTCACCTATAATTCTGTCATCCTTTACAATTACAGCTCCCACCAGCGGATTAGGATTAACCCAGCCTGTTCCTCTCTTTGCCAGTTCAATTGCCCGCTTCATGTAGAATTCATCTTCTTTTGAAAAATTGTTATTTATTTCCTGCTGCATATATGCACCTTCTTTCTGTTCTTTCCTGTCCAGCTTTTCTCTGTTCTGCTTTTTTCTGTCCTGATTTTCTCTATTCTTATTTCCCTTGTTTGCTGTATCTTAATTTCATTCTTAATGTGCTTGCTGTTTCCCTGATTTTACCGGCTCAAAGTCGTGATACCTATAAGTAGTCGCATTTTCAATAGTTTAGTAGGTCTTTTTTCATCTTGTCTATAATATTAAACGTATTTTTATTCCTCAAAAACCTATAAATTTATTGTTTATGACATGTTTAGTAGGTAATTGCTTAAGTTTTCTTCAGTTTTTAGCTAAAATAAACCTACTAAAGCCACAAAAAACTTACATTTATAGGTTTTTACCAAATTTACCTGCTGCCCTGCTGCTCTGAATTGCTATAATATGTCGCCAGATTGCTCAGAATTGAATAGCCGTAATATGCTGTCGCCACAATTGCCAGTTCCAACATTTCAGACCAGACTCCGCCTCAACAATACAGACATCCTAGCACAACCAAAATCCAGCCCAGACATAAAAAGGCTTCCAAAGCAGTTTCATTTCACCACTCCAGAAGCCTTACGCCAAAATATCGAATTTCTATAATCAAATTCTTACTCTGACAATCAAAAAGCTCCGAGATAAATAATTCATCTCAGAGCCAGTATCCACATTCAAGCCAGCCATTCATTCTACTATGATTACATTATGAATAACTAACTTTAATATCACTTCTTCCATCCAGACTTTACTGTCGGCTTCGGAATTACACCGAATCATGCTCTGGCTTACGCCTCGGCTCGTGGGCTTTACCACCGGTAGGGAATCACACCCTGCCCTGAAGTTCCATATGTATTAAATTGTTTATAGTATACACCAGATTTTTAAAAAATCAAGTACTTGACATATTTATTAATATAAGGAAATGAATAAAACCAAAACATGTAAAAACCGGAACCTCGCACCCACACAGTAAGCGAGATTCCGGTCTCCTTAAATAATATTAATTTTCTGGCTTTTTACCTTTAACCGTTAATCCTGCTGCCGCTCCTCCTATTACAAACATAAGAAGCCATACAAATACATGTTTATTATCTCCCGTATCAGGCGCCTGTTCTTTTACTGTCTCTGTATTATCGTCTTTACACGTATCGGTCAATGATGTTGTATCTGTAATCTTTGCAACCACAGTCTGTGATTTTTCAATCTCAACAAGCCCATCCTGCCTGATGTAATATCTGTCACAATCTTTACAATACCAGTATTCAATATTTCCTTCATCTGTCCTGGTAGCCGCCTTTGCCGCTACTGACTGCAAGCCTTCATGCATACTCATATTGTAAGTGCCATATTCTTCGCTGCAGATCGTACACACCGCTTTCTTCACACATGTTGCACTTCCGCCTGCGTGTTTACACTGATAATCACAAACCGTGCATACACCGTTTTTCCAACCATGTGCTTCACTTGTCGATACTTCCTTATCACAGCAATCATATGCCTGCTTATGAGTTTTTTCTGTCTGTACCCATACTAACTTTCCACTGTGATTTGCCATATCTTTATCTGTATACTCCTTGCCACATGTTTCGCAAACCGCACCTTTTGTACATGTTGCTTCTCCGCCGCTGTGTACGCATACATAACCACATGTTTCACAAGCACCGTCTTTCCAGTTATGATTTTCTTGTTCTATCGTCACTTTACCACAGCAATCATATTTCTTTTCATGTGTTGTTGCTGTCTGTGTCCACTTTTCTGTTCCTGTATGATTGTCTGCATTTATTTCTCCATATTCACTATGGCAGGTATCACAAACCGCTTTCTGCGTGCAGGTTGCTTTTCCGCCTTTATGAATACAATCATATCCACATACCGTGCAGTGTCCATTCTCCCAGATATGATCTGCTATATTAGTTACCTCTGCACCACAACAGTCATATTTTTTCTGATGAGTTTTTTCTGTCTGTACCCACACCTGTTCTCCACTGTGGTTTGCAGGATTTAAAGTACCATATTCAGCATTACACTCCGTGCAGACGGCTCTCTTTTTACATGTTGCCGCTCCGCCTACACAGCTTTCTGTTTCTTCTATAGTACAGCCTGCCGTTGTACATTTGTGGGTATGTGTGCCGTTACCATTTGACTTCCATTCACCATATATATGTTCTGACTTTGCTGCTGTAACAATCTCACCACATTCACAAATTACAGGTGTTGTACAATCACCATCATCTGTACCACTATGTTTTGTCTTTGTTGTTGTTACCGTACAGCCGTCATTCTCACACACTTTCCAATGATAAGTATCGTCTTTTGTCCATGTGTCGCTGAACTTATGATTTGCCTGTGCTAGAAATATTTTCCCGCAGACAGAGCATATTGATTCTTTCGTACAGTCGCTGTTATCAATTGTATGATTCGCATTTACGGTAACAGACAGATAAATGCTGTATCCTTCATTATCCGTCAATGTTATTATCTGTGTGCCATCTGCTGCAGATACAGTATAAATACCGTCCGCATCAGGTGTAAGCGTTTTATTTCCTGCCATTACCTGTGTATAATCGGAAGAAGTTACTTTAAACTGTGCCTTCTCGCAGTATACTCCATTATTTTTAATACCGTCTACCACTGTATCCGGATTAATCGCATTATAATAATATGTAACTGTCTGTGTTTCTGATGTATACACACCCTTTTCATCGCCTGTCTTGCTTAAAAAAGTATATCCTGATGGAATCTTAATATTTTCAGGTACCGCATAATTCGTTCCCGATGTACCCTGAAGTGTAATCGATTCACGTAACTTCTGCTCACTGTCTTTTATCACATAATTAACAATTACTTTTCCTTTGCCTGATGTTACAGCCACATCATCAAAGCTTTCCTTATCTACAAGAATCATTGTAGTATACGCAGGTACAGTTATAACGGAGCCTGCGACTTCACCAAGTGATACAACTCCCGCACTTTCGCCATTTGCAATAACAACCCAGTCCGTAGCAGTTCTTCCTTGAACAGGAATTGTAATTTCTTTTGACACATCTGACTCATTATTTAATACTGCCATAGTATTCCACTCGTCGTCTTTTGTACCTGCAAGCACATAAGCTTCAGAATTTTTTATTGTCTGGCTTTTCGCAAGTGGTGAAAATGCTTTTCGTATCTCCATAAGTCCTCTGTAATATGAGACTACATCTGCATACTCTGCTGAATCCTTCCATTCAACGTAACTGCTGTCTTCAAGAGTTGTTCCCTCAACGCTGTTACACATTTCTTCTCCGCCATCCATAAACAAAGTTCCCGGCTTAGCATATTTCATTGCTGCTTTCTGCTTGTATATTTTTACGGCTTTTTCGTTTCTTTCACCATAAGTGCCACCTGTGCTGCCGATTATTTCATCATAAGCGGAAGTTTTATTCTGTCTTTCTTCCTTTGTATAATTATCTCCCCATATAACCAGATTGGCATCTTCCTTTGCCAATGATGTCTTTATCTCATCCAGCCATTTATATACATGCGAAGAACCTTTGTACTTCACATTGACACAGTCAATCAAATCCAGTGAAAATCCATCAACATGATATTCCTCTGCCCAATATTTCATGGAATTAACCATATAACTACGATACATCTTCCGCTCTGTGGCAAGCTCATTGTCATATCCCGTATTTGTTGTATACCTTGTACCGTCAGTATTCAATCTGTAATAAAACCACGGAACCGACTTTTCAAGAGGATTTTCCTCTGAGGCATGCGTATACGGCATCTCCATCACAACAGAAAATCCCGCACTGTGAAGTGCCTGAATCATCTCTTTACATTCTTTTATAACAGTCTTGCTGTCTGACGGATTGGAAGCATAGCTTGCCTCAGGTACATTATAATTTAAAATCTCATACTCACTGTCACCATCAAAATCCGCAAACGGTGCAAGCTGTACTGTCGTAACACCGAGTTCCTTCAGATAATCAATGCCCGATACAAGCTCTCCCGCACTGTTTACTTTTGCACCCTTTTCCGTAAAAGCACTGTACTTTCCGCCTGCAGTCATGCCCGATGCGGTATCTGATGAGAAATCCTTGACACTTATTTTATAAACAGTATTTGCTTTTGTCGAATCAACATACACATGTCTGTCGCTGTCCCAACCCTCAGGAGATACTGAAGATGTATCTGTTATATACGAACGCTTTCCGTCTTTGCTTACCGCAACCGAATATGGGTCCTGAATTTTATATTTTGTTGTTCTGTCGCTGCCAATATGGGTAATATCTGTTGTGGTAATCGTATAGTCATAATACAATCCGCCCCAATCACCAATAAGTGTTATAATCCAGAGGCCATTCCATTCCCCATTTACAAGCATTTTCTCTAATGCATAAGTTCCTATATCACGTGCATTGCTATCATTATCATCACCTGTTGCATAAATATTAACTTTTACATATGTTGCCGCAGGTGCCCATAACAAAAATTCAGTTGACTCCTTTGTATATGTCGCTCCAAGCTGCCTGCCCTTACGTGTATGCCCCCAATCATCAACATATGTTCCATCATAAAAATATTCATTATCAATATCTTCTGCCACTTTATTAATATAGCTGCTAGGAATCGTAGCTATCTTTTTACTGTTATCTGCCGCAAACCCGGTAACGGCACTGCTTGAAAATACCATTCCGATTGACAATACCACCGCAGTAATCTTTTTTAAGTTTAAATACTTCATAAACTCTCCCTCCTTTTATTTTACTCAATGTATCTATGCAATACCATAAAGCATTACAAAAATACATTCTATCTTAGTGGTATTATACAATAAAAGGCATCAAAAAAAATGTCATTTACATGAAATGACATTTTTTCGACACGAACGATATTAAAATGAATGTTTATTCTTCACTTTTTAATCACAATTTATTTATAAAGTTCTGGACCTGATTTTTAAAAATCAAGTACTTGACACATTTATTATTATTATGATATCATACCTCGGCACAATTAAATATGGTTATATTGGAAACGACACATCCCCCGGATGATAACGAACAACACATGTTTTGCTTAGGTTATTATTTAAGGAGGATTTTTTTATGCCAAAAAACAAGTTTCAGGATGTTATTTTCACAATTATTATGGCAACAATTATGGTCTATGGCATGGTCGTATACAATGTTGCCCTTAACACAGGTACTGTGAATCGTACTACTTTCTTAGCTGCAACACACGAGCTCCCAATCATGGTTCCAATTGCATTCGTGCTCGAGTTCTTCGTTGTAGGAAAGATAGCTAAAATGCTTGCTTTCACTGTTATGCGTCCAACTGACAGACCACAGTTCATCACATATGCAATATCAATATGTATCTGCTGCATTATGTGTCCGATTATGAGTCTTGTAGCTACATTCCTTTTCAAAGAGCCATCCTTTGGCATGTGGGTTAAAACATGGGCAATGAACTTCCCTATGGCAATCTGCTATCAGATGTTCTATTGCGGACCACTTGTAAGACTTATATTCAGGGCAATATTTGTCAGAAAAAATGCTGATGCAACAGAAGCTGTAACGGCTGCAGAGGCAGAATAATATTAATCACTAAGCAGGAGATTATTATCTTCTGCTTTTTTTGCGCATAATCCGTATATTTCCACCAGAATATGTTAATATATGAATATCAATCCACAGATTGGAGAATTACCATGAAAGCATATGAAAGATTATTAAAATATGTCACTTTCCGTACACCAAGTGATGAAAACAGTGAAAACACGCCCTCATCTGCATGCCAGTTTGAGTTAGCCAGATTTCTTAAAAATGAGATGGAAGGATTGAATTTATCGGACATTGTACTTGACGATATGTGTTACCTGTACGGTAAGCTTCCGGCAACCAAAGGTTATGAAAATGTGCCTGCTATCGGATTTATTGCACATATGGATACCGTGTCCGATTATTGCAATCACGATATTACACCAGTAATAACAGAAAACTTTAATGGTGTATCACTCAAACTTCCTGCGGGAATAACCCTGTCTGTGCATGAGTTTCCTCATCTTGGCACTCTTAAGGAACGCACACTTATCACATCAGACGGAAGCACTATACTTGGTGCTGATGACAAAGCAGGTATTGCTGAAATCCTTACTATGATAGAACATTTGCAGAAAGGCAATATACCTCATGGAACAATATGTATTGCATTCACACCTGATGAAGAAATCGGCATGGGAGCTGAACATTTTAACATAGAACAGTTCGGTGCCAAATACGCCTACACAATTGACGGCGACACAGATGGCGAGATTCAGTACGAAAACTTCAACGCATGCAAAGCGGATTTTCATATTAAAGGCTTCAATGTACACCCAGGTTCTGCCAAAGACACCATGATTAATGCCAGTCTTGTTGCAATGGAGATTAACAATGCACTTCCTGCTATGGAAACCCCTCGCAGCACAGAAGATTACGAGGGCTTCTACCATCTTGTCAGCATGTCTGGCGATGTCAGTGAGGCTTCGCTTAATTATATAGTAAGAGACCATGATAAGAATTTATTTGAAGCAAAGAAAAATACTCTGCGATTAATCGAAAAGAATATGAATGAAAAATGGGGCAAGGGAACTGTTACACTCACCATTAAAGACCAGTATAAAAATATGTCCGAAATCATTGCCGGATGCATGAATCTTATTGACAATGCAAAGAAAGCCTGCGAACAGGCTGATATAACTCCACTTATCCTTCCTATCCGCGGGGGAACAGACGGATGTCAGTTAAGCTTCAAAGGTCTTCCATGCCCTAACCTTGGAACTGGAGGACACGCATACCACGGTCCCTATGAACATATTACTGTTGAAGGCATGGATATGACCGTTGCAATGCTTGTTAAATTGGTTGGAACATTTATCGAATAATATGCTCATATAATCAAAACAGCCGTATGGTCTTATGTAATACGCAAGACTTCACGGCTGTTTCTTTATTATCACGGCTTGCAAACTCCACAAGCCTCATACCCCATATCAATAATCTCCTGCCTGCTTCCTGTATAAATCTTTTTATTGGAAGCATCCATGCTCTTTGCACTGTTGCAGGATTCTTTGTGGAACTTCTTAGTATTCGTATTAAGTACATATGTCTGCACATTTGCTTCTGCTGCAGTTGTTGACTTTGAAGCATCTGCAACTATTGAATTGTCCTGATGGCTGTTACCTGTTGCATAATCAATAGCAATTCCCGGCTGTGCATTAAAACAATACACATTGAAAAGAATTCCATCGCCATTATCCTCAACTGACTCAGCCTCCATCTGCACACCGCTGGCAACAAGATTATCGCCAGAAAATACAGGTGTTACGCGGTACAGAACATGATTACCAGTTTCCTTTATGTAATCTGCTACCATATTTTCAAAAGGCAGCATACCATCAACATTAAGATATCTTGTTCCTGTAATCAGATTCTTTGCATTGGCATTCTCTCCAGTAAGCTGATATCCAATCAGATGACATCTGTTATACAGATATTTGCCATCAACATTATCATACTTAGCCGTCTGCCAGCCTGTCGGCTTGACCTCACCAATAGAGCCGCGCTTTTCCGCAGGCATAAGGTCTTTTCCAATATTCGCAAATGCCGTGGTACATCTTCCCAGCACGTCAAGCTCACCATAGCTTTCAAATGAGACAGTCGTCATATCTGCTTCAGTAAAATCAGGATTATTGTCATTAATTACAACATATGGTTCACCCTGATATACTAAAGACGCCATATCATCTGCCACAGCCGTACTCTGAACCTCAGTACTACCAACAGTACCAGCCTGATTATCCTTCTTAGAAGAGCAACCGCTTAACCCAAATCCGCTTCCTGCAATAAAGAACACTAGTAAAAATGCGGTTACTCTCCTTAGCACTTCTAACCTTATATTATGCATGTATCATAACTCCTTATTTCTTTCTTACATATCTTTCTTCAGTAATTTTCTCGTGAGAATTACCCTCAAAATCAGTAGAACCCTCCAGCTTAAAATTATTAAGCATGTCCTTAGGAAACTTCACATCAGAAGGATACTTCCTATTCCATTTATACAGGTAAACCTCATCCACCATATCCTCATAAGAAACAATCTCAGAGTCCTCAACAAAACAGAAATCGTCCTTTCCAGCAAAACCAAACTCCTGATTAACCTCAATATTTTCATAATCACCAAAAAGCTGCTTACTATATAAAGAAAGCCATAACTTCCTGCCATCAAGCATCTTAATAATATGCTCATTCAGAACACTGTCCTTAGAAACACGTCTGTTATTAAACATAATTCCATAATCATCATCAACAATAGATATAACCTTCATAAAAAATCCTCCTTTTATATTCCCAGCGATGGAGCAACGCGACCAAAACTGAACCACACATCTCACCCCACCACTACAGCGAGGGTGTGCAAACACCCAACGCTGGCAGATAAAAACTCCCCGGGGTGGTGGGCTGGGTGTGGTTGTATGGTTTAATTGGAAACCGTGTGAAGACGCCGGTACTTAGTGCGTGGGGAGAGCCGCCGCAAGGCGGCAAATCCCCACAAACTTAGTACCCGCTGCGTCTTCGCCCGAGCGGGAGCGCGTTTTCAATTAAACCATACAGCCATCCCCAGCCCCCTCTCCGGGGAGCCATTTTTTACCTACTTCTTAAAGGGAAACCTCCCCGATTCCAGCCTCTTCTTAAGCATCACCCCACCTATCGTCTGAGGCTGCTTAGCCGGACTATTTTCAGCTTCTCTTTCCTCTGCTTCTGCAATCCTGCGGCGAATCTCTTCCATCTTGTTATCCATTGCAGCAATCTGATCTGCACATGAAGACAATTCTGCAGCCAGCTGTTCTGCTTCAGAATCTGGAATATTCTTCTTATAACGAACCTTATGCTCCACGCTCGCCCAGAAATCCATGGCAATTGTACGGAGCTGAACCTCAACCTTCATCATCTTCTTTTCATTCTGAAGGAATATCGGTATCTCAATTATAAGGTGAAGACTTCTGTAACCACTTGGCTTAGGATTCTTGATATAATCCTTTCTCTCAACAAGCACTACATCGTCCTGCTTTAACAGGCAGTCCGCAAGCATATAGATATCTTCCGGGAAAGAACATATTACCCTTACTCCGGCAATATCTCTTATACCTTCCTCAATGCCTTCCATTGTTATAGGAATATTTTTCTTCTTCGCCTTCTTAAATATGCCATCCATAGACTTAATTCTGCTCTTAATACTCTCAATAGGATTTCTGTCATACTGTAATGAGAACTCCTCATTAAGCACCTTGAACTTAGTCTCAACCTCCATAATGGCGCATCTGTAATAAGCCATCAGTGTGTTAAACGGCATAATATTTTCTTTTAATAACTCAAGCATTTCATCAGAAAGGAGATTCTCTTTAATGAATCTTTCCTGCTCCTGCTTGAGTATCTCTTCTAATAACATAGTAACCCCTTTTACCTTTGATGCATCTTAAAGTGCCTTCTTAATAGCAGCTAAAAGCTCATCATATGTATCAAATGCCTCTAATTCAGGATTATCAGCCTTAATCTGCTCTGTACTCTTAAAGAGGAATCCTGCCTTGCTTGCCTTAATCATTCCTAAGTCATTGTGGCTGTCTCCTGATGCAATAGTATCATAACCAATAGACTGTAAAGCCTTAACTGTTGTAAGCTTTGACTGCTCACAACGCATCTTGAAACCTGTAATCTCGCCATTGTCAGCTACCTCAAGTGAATTACAGAAAATAGTTGGCCAGCCCAGCTTCTTCATAAGCGGAGTAGCAAACTGTGTAAATGTATCTGAAATAATGATAACCTGTGTTATGCTTCTTAATTCATCAAGGAATTCCTTTGCTCCCGGAATTGGGTCTATCTTAGCAATAGTATCCTGAATCTCCTTAAGTCCAAGACCATGCTCCTTAAGAATGCCTAATCTCCAGTTCATAAGCTTATCATAATCTGGTTCGTCTCTTGTTGTTCTCTTAAGCTCTGGGATTCCGCTTGCCTCTGCAAATGCAATCCATATCTCTGGTACAAGAACGCCCTCAAGGTCTAAACATACAATATTCATATCATTATCTCCTCGCATAATATTATTATATACTCTCATGTATCTCATATGTGTTTACACACTATATATTATTGTAACCCACTACCTGTCAAAACTCAATATGCCATTTTTAAGTCTTTCAAGCCCATCCATTAAAGTTGTCTTAGGACATGCAACATTCAGTCTTAAGAAATGTTTTCCATCTCCGCCAAAGCCTTCTCCCGCTGACAGGAAAAGTCCTGTATTCTTTCTTATATATGCCGCAAGCCTTGTTGAATTGTCTGTGATATCAGACACATCAAGCCAGCAAAGATAAGTCGCATGTGATTCCACCATTGACACTCCCGGAATATTATCCTTTATGAACTTTTCGGTAATCTGTTTATTCTCATAGATATATGCTCTTAACTGCTCAAGCCATTCTTCGCCCTTTGTAAATGCAGCTATAGCCGCATCTACTGCGAACACATTTGGCTCAGCTACCTCATCGGTATTGATTGCACGCCATACCTTGTGACGTAGTCGTTCGTCCGGCACACATATTGCTGCTGTCTGTAAGCCTGCCATGTTAAATGTTTTCGTAGGTGCTATGCATGTTACAGATATCTTCTTACACACCTCCGAAACACTTGCAAATGGCACATAATCAATGCCCGGGTCTGTAAGCTCGCAGTGAATCTCATCAGATATAACAACAACTCCATACTTGTAAGCAAGCTCTCCGATACGTGCAAGTTCTTCCTTACTCCACACATTTCCACCCGGATTCTGTGGGTTGCACAGAATAAGAAGTGTTGTCTGTGGGTTCTTGAGCTTAACTTCAAGGTCTTCAAAATCTATTACATACCTGCCATTCTCATATGCAAGCTGGCTCTGTAACACATTTCTGCCATTATTAAGAATACTGTTAAAGAAAATGTTGTATACAGGTGTCATGATTACAACATTCTCTGCTGGTGTCGTAAGCTTTCTTACAGAGCTTGATATTGCAGGTATAACGCCTGTTACAAACATAAGCCAGTCGTCTTCCATCCTGAAATTGTGGCGTCTTTCCCACCAGCCTGTGTATGCGTCATACCAGTCCTTTGATATCTCAGTATAACCGTATACACCGAGGTCTGCCTTTGCCTTAATAGCCTCAGTTATCTCAGGTGCCGTCTTAAAATCCATGTCAGCAACCCACATAGGAAGTTCATTCTCTGCCACATTCCATTTTAAAGAATCCGTATTACGGCGGTTCACTACTGTATCAAAATCATATTTCATTCTCGGATTTCCCTTCTTAATTCTACTTATTAATTCCTGCATACTATCTTAGTAAGCGAAGGATTAACCTTATCCTTCTCAATTATAAGCTTATCTATACTGTCTGCTGTTATAGTTCCGGAAGTTGGATTTAACACGCTGTCAACCCTGCTTGTGATATCAGCATCTACAGTTGAATACTCGAAAGCAAGTGTTGTATTAATAAGCTTGCAGTTCTTCATAACAAGATTATCAATGTAGCATAATCCCTGAAGGCTCTCTATTGTACAGTTAATAAACGTAAGATTCTTTGAATTCCAGCCAAGGTACTCACCTGAAATGTATGAATCATACACTGTTATATTTTCAGCATTCCAGAAAGCATCCTTGCTCATAAGTCTTGAATTTCTTATCTCAAGATTCTTACTTCCGTCAAATGGATAATTGCCAACAAGCTTAAGACCATCAATCTTCATATCGTTGCTGTTCATTGCAAAATAATTACCCTTTGCCACTACATTTGTCATAGTAACATTATCACAGCTCCAAAGAGTTTCCTCTGCATTGACAAATTCCACATTCTTAAGGCCTAATCTGTTACATCTTCTGAAATTCTTAGGTGCTTCAATAATTGTATCCTCAACATTAATATCGTTAGTGTACCATACTCCTGCTCTTCCCATCTCAAAGAAATAACAGTCCTTTACATTGACATTGTTACAGTACCAGAGTGGATATTTCCACTTAAAGCTGCTGTTTACAAGCTCTATATTACTGCTCTCCTTTAATGGAGACTCGCCATCATCAAATATAGAATCTTCAATACGAAGGTCTTTGCTTGCAAAAAGAGCACGTTCTCCTGTAAGAAGCTGCTGCTTAACTAATTCCTTTTCCATATTTACTCCATTCTTATCTACAAACATTAAAACCCAATCACCATATTATAAGTGATTGGGTTACATTCTAAACATTCTTAAGGTTCTCTACCATCTCTTCCATTGTGTGCCAGCCAAGTACTGCACATTTAACTCTTGCTGGCATATGAGAGATATCTCTTAATGCTCCGGCTTCATCAAGCTCATCAATCTCTTCCTCAGTTGCCTCGTCCTTAATCATCTTAAGAAAAAGTTCTGAAAGATGTACGGCCTCATCAATAGGCTTTCCAATGATAAGCTCAAGCATTATATCTGCTGATGCCTGCGATATTGCACAGCCATCTCCTGTAAATGCCCCATCAACAATAGTTTTCTTAGCATCATCAAACTTAAGCTTTAAGATTATGTCATCTCCACAGCTTGGATTAACACCCTCAAGCTCTAAGTCTGCATTGTCTATATCATGCTTATGATATGGATGCATGTTATGGTCCGTAAGAACCTCATTATAAAAAGTTTTAGTCTCCATATCCCATAAGCCCCCTGATCTTAGATAGTTCTTCTATAAAATGCTGTACTTCTTCTTCTGTGTTATAGAAAGCAAAGCTTGCTCTCGTTGTTGAATTAACCTTAAGGAAATCCATTAATGGCTGTGCACAGTGATGTCCTGCTCTTACTGCAATATGCTGTGAATCAAGTATAGAAGCAACATCATGTGGGTGTACTCCGTCAATTGTAAATGTGACTATACCCTCATGGTCTTCTGCCTTCGAAGAACCTATTAAGTTGACTCCCTTCATGTCATTAATGGCATCAACAGCAATCTTAGTAAGCTTTCGCTCCTGTGCCATAATTGTGTCAAATCCAACATTGTTAATATAATCAATTGCCGCATGAAGTCCGACTGCACCGCCAGTATTAACAGTTCCTGCCTCAAACTTATGTGGAACCTCTGCATATTTAACTCTGTCCCAGTGAACAATCTCAATCATCTCACCACCGCTTAAGAATGGTGGCATCTTGTCAAGAAGCTCTTTCTTTCCATATAATGCTCCGATTCCCATAGGTGCTAACATCTTATGTCCAGAAAATACAAGGAAGTCAACATCAAGGTCTGTTACATTAACTGGCATATGAGGAACACTCTGTGCTCCGTCAGCCACAATAACCGCACCATGTGCATGTGCAACCTCTGCAATATGCTTTATATCATTAACTCTTCCTAATACATTAGAAACCTGGGTAACTGCTACAAGCCTAGTCTTATCTGTGATAACCTCTAAAGACTTGTCTGTAATCTCTCCATTCTCATCAGGTGTAAGCTGCTTTAATACCGCTCCACATTTTTCTGCAACCTGCTTCCATGGAAGGAAATTGCTGTGGTGTTCCATAACACTAACAACAATCTCATCACCCTCTTTAATGAAATTCATTCCATAACTGTATGCAATTAAGTTAAGACTCTCTGTAGCATTTCTTGTAAATACTATCTGGCTTGCATCTTTAGCACCAATAAACTGAGCTACTGCCTTTCTTGCATTCTCATAACTTTCTGTAGCAATCTCACTTAATTCGTATACACCTCTGAACGGATTGGCGTTCATCTCCTGATAATACTTATTAACTGCATCAAGAACAGCCTGTGGCTTCTGTGTAGTCGCTGCATTATCAAGATATGCAATATTGCTTCCCGAAATAAGTGGGAAATCTTTTCTTATAGACTCAATCGTCTTACTTAACTCACTCATTAATAAACCTCTTTAATGTAGTCATGTATCTCGTTCCTGATACCATCATCAGGGATTTGGCCGCATACAGCTAAAAGCTTAGCTGCTGCCAGCATATTATAACATTCTTGTGCCGGTATTCCTCTTGATTCAAGATAGAATAAAAGCTCCTCATCAGGCTTTCCTATAGTTGCACCGTGATTACCGACAACATCTTCTTCTGCACATAGAATAATAGGAATAGTCTGGTTGACACATTTTTCATCAATAAGAAGAACTTCTTCCTTCTCATTACCTACAGAACCTGCTGAACCCTTAACGAAATCAATAGTTCCTCTGAACAGCTTAAATGCTGTATCTCTCAATGCACCTGCCGCATTGATTGCACACTCTGTCTTCTTGCCGATATGTCTTACGCAGTAGTTCATATCAAGTCTTTCTTTACCTGCTGCAACATATCCAATCTCTGCAGACATAGAACTTCCATCACCTGCAAGCTTAATCTCACAGCCTTCGTATCTGTTCTTTCCGCTTAAATAAAGCTGCACAAGTTCAATTCTTGCACCATCTTCACAGTAACCACCGATATCATTAATAAATGTTGTCTCACTGCCTACCCTCTGAATCTGGATAAGACGGATAACTGAATCCTTGGCAGCATATAATCTTGTCTGTACTGCTGCAAAGCCTTCTCCATCTTTATCTCCATTAAAATCCATGTAAACATCAATGCTGGCATTCTCTTTAGTCTCAATACCAACAACATTAATGTCTGCATTGTTCCTGCCATAATTGAAATCAAGTCTTACGAAGCCTGCATTCTTCTTATCTGTTATATAATATACAGGTTCAGTCTGTGATTTCCTAGCTGCCTCTGTAATCTCCTGACCACATCCACCAATGATATTGTCAAGCTCACCATTATTAAGCTTTCCATCATCAATGAGACTTACATCATTAACAGAAGCATTTAACTCACCTGTACGATTAATCACAACCTCTCCAACCCTGCTCTGGTTCATATGAAGATGATTCCATGTCTTGGCTGGGATACGGTTTATTATCATGTCCTTTTCTTCGATACCTATCATATCATATTCCTCACTCTGATTAACTTAACCAATGCTGCCCTTCATCTCAAGACGGATAAGATTGTTCATCTCCATTGCATACTCAAGTGGAAGCTCCTTAGATACATTATCAGCAAATCCTGAAACAATCATTGCTCTCGCATCATCTTCCGGAATTCCTCTTGACATAAGATAAAATACAGCATCATCACTGATTCGTCCAATTGTTGCCTCATGTCCTACATCCGCATCATTAACACGGATATCCATAGCCGGAATTGTATCAGATCTTGAAATATCATCTATCATAAGTGACTGACATGAAACTGATGATTTACTCTTCTTAGCCTTGGTAGTCATTGTTACCGCACTTCTGAAAGTACTGATTCCGCCACCCTTAGATATTGACTTAGTACTTACAACTGATGTTGTACCTGGTGCATTATGAACTACCTTCATACCTGTATCAAGGTTCTGTCCTGCTCCTGCAAATGTAATTCCTGTGAATTCACAGCTTGAGCGTTCTCCATTAAGGATACTCATAGGATACAGATATGATACATGCGAACCAAATGAGCCTGAAACCCATTCAATCTTACCACCTTCAGCAACAGTTGCTCTCTTAGTGTTAAGGTTATACATATTCTTGCTCCAGTTCTCAATTGTTGAGTAACGAAGCTTTGCATTCTTAGCCACAAAAAGTTCAACCGCACCTGCATGAAGATTGGCAACGTTATATTTAGGTGCTGAACATCCTTCAATAAAGTGAAGACTTGCACCCTCATCAACAATAATAAGTGTATGCTCAAACTGACCTGCTCCTGCAGCATTAAGTCTGAAATATGACTGAAGAGGGATTTCAAGATTAACTCCCTTTGGTACATACACAAATGAACCACCAGACCATACAGCTCCGTGAAGTGCTGCGAACTTATGATCCTGTGGTGTAATAAGCTTCATAAAATGCTCGTGTACCATATCTGCATATTCACCTGTAAGTGCACTTTCCATATCAGTGTATACAACACCCTGGTCAGCAACCTCCTTACGGACATTATGGTATACAAGCTCTGAGTCGTACTGTGCTCCAACTCCGGCTAACGACTCTCTCTCCGCCTTAGGAATACCTAATCTGTCAAATGTATCCTTAATCTCTTCTGGTACATCCTTCCAGTCACCCTTCATATTCGTATTGGCACGAACATAAGTAGCAATATTATCCATATTGAGTCCATCAATAGACGGACCCCAGTCAGGCACCTGCATATTATTATATATCTCTAATGACTTAAGTCTGAACTCTCTCATCCAAGCAGGATCATGCTTCTCTTCTGATATCTTCTCAACGATTTCTGGAGTAAGTCCCTGCTTTATTCTATAAGAATCGTTCTCTTCGTTCTTAATATCATAAACACTTCTGTTTATGTCATCTACAAATGTCTTTTCTTCCATTACAAGCCTCCGAGCCTTAATTACCTGATGAATCTTTCGAAACCATTCTCATTGATATCATCAATCATAGCACTGTCGCCTGTTGCAACAACATTACCATTGACAAGAACATGAGTATAATCCACCTTAAGTGCCTCTAAGATACGGGTGCTGTGAGTGATAATAAGAAGTGCTCCGTTCTGAGTCTTCTGATACTCTTCAACACCTAGCGATACTGTCTTAACAGCATCTACATCAAGTCCCGAGTCAGTCTCATCAAGAATAGCAAGAGAAGGCTCAAGCATAAGAAGCTGTAATATCTCAGCTTTCTTCTTCTCACCACCTGAGAAACCAACATTAAGGTCTCTGTCCATATATGATGGATCCATCTGAAGGAATTCCATCTTCTCCTGAAGGAGCTTCTTGAACTTGAAGTATGTCATCTTCTTTCCACGCTGCTCCATAGAACTTCTTATAAAATTACCAAGTGTAATACCAGGAACCTCAATAGGATTCTGGAAAGACAGAAAAAGACCTGCCTGTGATCTCTCAGCAACATTCTTAGAAAGTAAATCTTCTCCGTTAAATGTAACCTTACCACCTAATATCTCATATCTTGGGTTACCCATAAGAGCATAACCAAGAGTAGACTTACCTGCTCCGTTAGGTCCCATAAGTACATGAGTCTCCCCCTTATTAAGAGAAAGATCAACCCCATGAAGTATTTCTTTATCTTCAACACCAACCTTAAGCTGGCTCACATTTAATATTTCCTGTGCCATAATGCCTCCTTAGCTGTACATTCTTTTAGCAACACACATAATATCATTGAAAGAAAAGGTTGTAAAGTTATTCATAATAACAATTGTTACTATTGTTTAACATAGTTACTTCTCTTTCTTTGTTTCAGAAACTATCGTATTCTCATATATATCTTACTTCCCTGAGATAAAATATAAACACGGGTATGTCTTCACTGTAATCCTTGCTCTTTGATACTGTCATCTCCACCCACTTATACTCTCCATCAAGAAGCCGTCTGTATCTCAATCTTAATGATTTTTTATTATTTCTGAAATGTTCAAGCACCTTGTCCGGATTGACAAAATCTCTATATACCATGGCATCCTCCGGATGAACTACTCCCATATCAATATATTTATCAATATATTCCTTAATGCTGCCTGATAATCCGGCATCTCTAATTATATCCTCCTGAGTTGACTTTATAAGCTCATATCTGTCATGCAGGAAATCGGCTCTGAGTATCTTAATAAATGTATTATATATAATATCCATTGCATCTTCTCTTGCACCTGCCTGATAATCAGCTTCTTTCCATGAGAAAAGCACTCTCCTGTTATCCTCAGAATAATTTGTTGGCTTAGTAACCTCAAATACATACCATTTGTATGTTCCATCCATATTATATCTTATCTGGTATCTTCCTCTTTCTTTCCCCTCATCAAGATGTTTCTTAATTCTGTTAAAATCAATAGCTTCCTTGTAAATCGAAACATCTTCTGGGTGAATAACACCATACTTAATATATCTGTCTGCATATTCTGCAATAGTCTTAGGTCTCGGTGTCATAACATAATCAGGCTCATCTGCCCTTCTTATAAAGTGATATGCTCCCGTATCCAGATCAACATCTGCAATCTTCCAGAAGTAATCAGTTATCTCCTTAAGATAAGACTTATCATTCTTTCTTGTTCTTAAAATAATAAGCTTATCCGCTACGTTATCCTTATTATCAACTAGCTTCTCAAAATCACTTATAGGCATAGGTCTGTAATAATAGTATCCCTGTGCATATTCACAGCCTAAAAGTTCAAGCAGCTTAAGCTGTTCATCAGTCTCAATACCCTCAGCAATAGCCGGAAGATCCAACTGTCTTGCCATATCAAGAACTGAAGTTATAATGCTTACACCTTTATCATTATTTTTCGAATTAAGATCGAGAAATTTCATATCCAGCTTCAGAACATCTGCATCGATATCCTTAAGCATGTTAAGTGATGAATATCCACTTCCAAAATCATCTATAAGAATCTTAAAACCTGCATCCTTAAATGCCTTCTCTGTATCCTTAATTATAGAGCCATTCTCCACATATGCACTCTCTGTAATCTCTATTTCAATATACTCTGTTGAAATATTATATTTTTCAATCATGTCTTTAAGTATTCTTACAACATCCATAGAGTATATATCTGCTCTCGAAACATTTATTGATATTGGCAGTGCTGTTCTTCCCTCATCAAGCCATCTTCTTATAGTCTGACATACTTTATCCCATATATACACATCAAGTTTATTTATGAATCCGTTTTTTTCAAGCAACGGAATAAACTGTCCAGGCGAAATAAATCCTTTCTCAGGACTTATCCATCTCACAAGTGCCTCAGAACCAATAATCTTACCTGTCTGTAATATACACTTTGGCTGCAAATAAAATGTAAATTCTCCATTATCCATTGCACTGCATATCTCCGGCATAAGCCTTGCTTCTGCTTCCTGTTCCCTTGCCATACTCTCATCATACCAGCATATGTCCTTATCAGGGCGCTGTTTTGCTATCTCTAGCGCTCCATACGCATAATCACACATCTCTCCAGTGGTTATATCCTTATCTGCTGTCTTATATGCACCATAATATGCCCTTGTAATATCATATCCCCTGTATCCGTTAACAATACCTGATATCTTTTCTCTGATAATATTAATTATATCATCGTTCTCTTCAAATATAACACAGAAATTGTCTCCACCCATATATCCGGAAATTGTTCCATACCCGGCATCTATCATCTTAAGAGCTTTTCCAATCTCTATAAGAAGCTCATCACCAGTTTCACGACCATACCACTTATTAATAAGATGAAAATTCTCTATATCTATCGCCAGTATGCAATATGTTTTGTTATTAAAAAGTACTGTTTTATCAGCTATTCTCCAAAAAGTTCTTCTTAATGGAAGATTCGTAGCCAGATCATAATTATATCTATCAGGGTTAATCCTTAACTTATTGTATCTGCTCATGTCTACCATAGCTGCCTCCTTTGTACCAGTAATATCCTATAAACCCACATTGCTCAAAATACCGTTCCTATTTTATCATTAATACATTGATAAAACAATAATTTAAATATAAAATAACTATCAA
>OHRB01000296.1_pt1 | contig 26804 bp, 17 predicted proteins | sample 1578381 | NCBI WGS metagenome assembly OHRB01 (sample SAMEA3879566, study PRJEB24766) | human gut metagenome | biome: human-associated habitat; feature: feces | place: USA | collected 1985/1987
TCAGGACCTCCTGCCAACCCAGGGGGCCGATCAGGGCGTAGTTGTAGCAGTAAAAGACGATTCGGCAGAGCAGCAGGACGATGTAGAGCAGGACGATGCGCCGCAGGAGCATGCCCGGATTACTATGTAGCCAGCGTTCCACCTTAGCAGGCTTTTAACGACATGTCGAGCGATTTGATCTGGTGCGTCAGGGCGCCGACCGATATGAAGTCCACGCCTGTTTCGGCGTATTCGCGCAGCGTGTCGAGCGTGATGCCGCCGCTCGACTCCGTTTCGCAGCGTCCGGCGACCTTCGCGACGGCCTGCCGCGTCAGCTCCGGGGTGAAATTGTCGAACATGATGCGGTCCACGCCTCCTGCGGCGAACACTTCGTCGATGTCTTCGAGCGAACGCACTTCGCATTCGATCGGAATGTTCTTGCCTTTTGCCTTGAGATAGGTTTTGGCTCCTTCGATGGCCGGGCGGATGCCGCCTGCAAAGTCTATGTGGTTGTCCTTCAGCAGAATCATGTCGAACAGTCCCATGCGGTGATTCTCACCGCCGCCGATCTTGACGGCCATCTTGTCCAATACGCGCATGCCCGGGGTGGTTTTGCGCGTGTCGAGAACTTTGGTATGCAGGTCTTTGATCTTGTCGGCATAGACGGCTGTCTGGGTCGCCACGCCGCTCATGCGCTGCATGATGTTCAGCAGGATGCGTTCGGCTTGCAGCAGGGACTGGAGCCGTCCCGAAACGTAGAAGGCCACGTCGCCCGGCTTCACGCGGTCGCCGTCGCGGAGGATCTGTTCGAATTGCATGTCGGGGTCCAGGCGTCGAAGCACCAGTTGTGCGATTTCGATGCCCGCGAGAATACCCTCCTGTTTGCAGAGCAAGCGCATGCGGCCTTTTTCCGTCGCGGGGATGCAGCAGAGCGAAGTGTGGTCGCCGTCGCCGATGTCTTCGCGGATGGCCAGTTCGATGAGCGCATCGACGAAAGGTTTGTATTCGGGTTTCATATTTTTTCGGTTTTTATGGGTGAAACGAATCGTTTCGTTCGGCAGGGCCGGACGAATGTCTGAAGAGAGAACGGTAACCGTGCGTTTGGCCCGCAAAGATTACCGCTCCGCTCCGGCACCCACAAAAATACGAAAAATAATTGCCATTTTTCAGGAAAAATATTAATTATATGTCGGTTTTGTGATCCGGACAAATGGTAATTCTTGTATTTATAAGTGTTTTTTCAAAAAAATACACCATTATTCGACGTTCGTAATATCAAATCCACGGCTTCCAATGCTTTGTTGACGGTGCGCTTCAGATTTCGATCGGTATGCGGATTGGCATAAATTCGTCGAGAATCTGATTTCTTCCGATGGAGGGGGACTCCTTGCCGTATATGTCGGTGATGAAGAATTTTCAACGACATGTACTCCGGGTACGGAATACGTGATTTATGGATTTGCGTATGATGATCTGGAGGTTCGGTCGGATATATCGTTTTTCCGTGCTTCTTCGTTGTCCTTCTCGTCCGTGTCGTCGCCTTCCCAGTCGAACGGCGGGAAATCGCGTCGTTCACCCAGCGAGAAGCGGGTGTAGGTGATCGGCAGCTTCCGTTCGAGGAACATCTGTTCGTAGGCGGTCTTGACCGAGAGTATTTCGTCCGCGAACCCCGAGCCGTAGATGTCGTTGTTGGCCACGTCGCAGGGCAGACCGAACCGTTCGATCACGGCTTGCGTGTAGGCGTAGAGGTGTTGCGAGTCGGTCTTGAGGTTGATTCGTCCGCCGGGAACCTGCATCTGTGCGTACTGGCCCAGGAAGAGGGGTGAGGTGAGCCGTTTCTTGGCCCGGCGCGATTTGAGCTGCGGATCGGGGAAGGTGATCCAGATCTCATCGACCTCTCCTTCGGCGAAGAAGGAGGCGATCATTTCGATGCGGGTACGCAGAAAACCGACGTTGCGCATTTGCCGTTCCGTGGCGGTTTTGGCTCCGCGCCACATGCGGGCACCCTTGATGTCGATACCGATGAAGTTGCGGTTGGGGTCGCGCTCCGCGAGTGCGACGGTGTATTCGCCCTTGCCGCAGCCCAGTTCGAGTACGATCGGACGGTCGTTATGGAAAAAGTCGCTGTGCCAATGTCCTTTGAGCGGATGGTCGCGGCGGAAGGCCTCCTCGAAGGCGGGTTGTACGAAACATTCGAACGTGAGGTTCTCCGCAAAGCGTCTGAGTTTGTCTTTGCCCATCTGTTTTTATTCGCTTTTTTGCTGGTTGATGCCGATGGCTTCCACGCCCCGGACCGGCATCGCCGGGGTGAAAGCCATCCTGTAAATGCCGCTGTCGGGAAAAATTACGTGCCGACGATAGGGAACCGACGCTTCCTCCGCGAGGGCTGCCGGGTGCCTGCGGGGAGGAAGGCCCAGCGTGTAGGATTCCTCGAAAACCAGGGAGTCGGGCGAAATGGTCCGTATCGTCAGCCGCAGCGTGTCGTCCCGAAAGGAGTCGTTGTAACGCACGACGATGTATAGGTCGCGCGGGGTCACGGTATCCGCGTTCGGAATTTCGATTTCGGCACTTTCGCTCCACGTGCCGCCCCCGGTATCGGTTACGACCGTCTGATGCGGCGAAAGGCAGCTCGTAACGAGCATTCCGGCGATCGCTATGATACTCCGCAGGTACATTACGAGTCGTTATTGCTCTTTTTTCGGCGGTTCGGGTTGTGCTGTCTCTCCGTTTCCGCCTTCCCGACGGTTGCCTTCACGACGGTTGCGTCCTCCGCGTCCCCGAGGACGGCGGCGGGCACCGTTCTGTCCCTCTTCGCCCGGAGATTGGGAGTGTGTCGGAGTCGGATCGGTTTCGGAGCCGTTTTGTCCCGGACGGTTTTCGGAACGAGAACGCTCCGAACGACGTTCCCCGCGCTGTTCGCTGCGAGAGCCCTGACCGTTGCCGCGTTCACCGTTCTGTTCGCCGGAGGTGTTCCCGCGTTCGGTGCGCTGTTCGTTTTTCTGGGTGCTCTGTCCGTTGCGCGACCCGTTCCGGTCGCTGTTGCGTGGGTTGCGCGGTTCGCCCTGACCGTTATTCCTTTCTCCGCGCGATTCGCGGCTTTCGCCTTGTCCGTTTCGATTATTCCGTTCACGGCGGTCGCGTTTTTCGCGGCGTTCACTCCGGTTGGCAGCGGGTTCCTGTTTTTCGTCCTTGCGGGATTCCGAAACGGCGGCCGCTTCTGCGGCGCTTCCGCTGCGGGCACCGTTGTTCCGGTTCTCGCGTTCCTCTGCCCGGTCGCTGCGGCGTCGGTTGCGGCCCTTGCGTTTGGAGCCGTTGCCGTCGAAGCGTGTGATGCTGTCCTCCTCCGAGCGATAGGTCGGTTCTTCGAACTTCTCCCGTTGTGGTTGCTCCGCCGACAGCTGATCGACCTTCTTGCCGGCGCGGTTCAGCGCTATGATCTCCTTGACGCGGGCGACGGGAAGCGTCACCACGTTGGTCATCGTATCCTTGCTGCTGCTGAAGGACATGGTACCGGCCAGGATGTCGGTTTTGACCAGGTAATATTCGCCGTCGAGAGCCTGGAGCGGTTCCCGCAGACGGGGGAACTCCTTGCGGGCGTCCACGTAGGTGTCGTATTCGTAGGCGAGGCAGCACTTGAGTTTCGAGCACTGTCCGGCCAGTTTTTGGGGGTTGAGGGAGATCTCCTGCATACGGGCCGAGTTGGTCGTCACACTCGAGAAATTCGAGATCCACGATGCGCAACACAGTTCGCGGCCGCAGGCTCCGATGCCGCCGATGCGTCCCGCTTCCTGGCGGGCGCCGATCTGTTTCATTTCGATGCGGATGTGAAACCGTTCGGCGAAGACCTTGATTAGCTCGCGGAAATCCACGCGCTCGTCGGCGATGTAGTAGAAGATCGCCTTGATCTTGTCGCCTTGGTACTCCACGTCGCCGATTTTCATATTGAGTCCCATTTCGGCGGCGATCTGGCGTGCGGTGATCATCGTTTCGTGCTCCAGAGCGATGGCCTCCTGCCAGCGTTCGATGTCGTAGGGTTTGGCCTTGCGGTAAATCTTCTTGAATTCGCCGTTGTAGGGGTTGAAACCCACGCGGCGCATTTGGCGGGCTACCATGTCGCCCGTCAGGGAGACGATGCCGATGTCGTGTCCCGGCGAAGCTTCCACAGCGACGATGTCGCCCCGTTCCAGCGGCAGATTATTGACGTTTTGGTAGTAGAAGCGCCGGGTGTTCTTGAAGCGCACTTCGAAAATATCGGTCGGCGTGTGTTGCGGGTATTGCTCCAGCCAGGCTGTTTCGTGCAGTTTGTAGCAACCCTCGCAAGGCTTGGCTGCGACCCCTTCGGGGGCGTAGTAGAACGTGCAGCCGCGACCGATTTCGGGCTTGGGCGCTTTCGTATATGGTTTGGTGTTATCCATTGGAGTCATAAATTTCGGTAAAGATAGTGAAATCCGGGAGCAATGCCAAATTTATTCGGCTGAGACTCCGGCATATTCCCGCCGGGCGGATGTGCGTCGCTGCCGGGAAGCGGAGATCCCGGATTATCGGATGCCGGCCTTCCAGCGCCGGATATCGCGGCGGTAGCGGACGATCAGCAGTACGGCGGCCGTCGTAAGACCGACGGTGAAGCCCAGAATCAGCCCCTGTGCGCCCATTCCCAATGTAAAGCCCAACAGGTAACCCACCGGCAGGTTGAAGACGATGTACGAGAGGAAAGCGATCGGCATGATGATCTTCACGTCCTGAATACCCCGCAGAATGCCTACCGAAACGTTCTGGATGCCGTCCGCCAACTGGTAAACGGCGATCAGCAGGATCAGCTTCGAGGCCAGGTCGATCACTTCGGCGTTGGTGGTGAAGAAAGTCGGGATGACGTTGCAGAGCGAGATGAACGTGATGGCGGCGAAGAGGTTCCAGGCGATGACCAGGTGGTAGGAGGCCTTTGCCGCCAGAGTCAGCTCCTTCAAGCTGCGGGCGCCGTAGCAGTGGGAGATGCGGATGGTCGTGGCGGCACCGATCGAAGTCACGATCATGAAGGCGCAGTTGCCCAAGGTCATGGCGATCTGGTTGGCGCTGATGGCCGTTTTGCTCAGCCAGCCCATCATGATACTGGTGCCGACGAAGGCCGAGGCTTCGAGAAACATCTGCAGGGAGATCGGAAGGCCCATACGCAGCAATGTGCGGATCGTTTTGACCGAATAGTTGCGGGGCGAGAATCCCTGAAGATAGGCGCGGTATTTCTGTTTTTTGTAGAAATAGCCGATAATCATGATCGGCATGGCGATGCGCGATCCGAGGGTGCCGAGCCCCGCACCTGTGGCGCCCAGTTCTTCGAATCCGAGGTGGCCGTAGATGAAAATCCAGTTCAAGCCGACGTTCATCAGGTTGCAGAGAATCACCACGACCATTTCGACCCGGGTGTTTCCGACGCCTTCGAGGAATTGCTTGAAGGTGAAGAAGAGCATGATGAACGGCATGCTGTAAGCCAGCAACTTGTAATACGGTATGGCCATATCGACCACTTCGACGGGCTGTCCCATGTGGTACATCAAAGGGATGACGGCCAGTTGGAGCCCGCAGACCAGAAATCCCAACAGAGTATAGAACATCAGGCCGTTTTGCAGGTATTGCGACGATTTGCAACGGTCGCCCTGGGCGTAGAGTTCGCCGATCAGGGGCGTGAGGCCCAGTGCGATGCCGACGCCGGCGATGAAGAGGATGAAGAAGACCGAGCCGCCGAACGAAGTGGCGGCCAGCGGCGTGGGGTCGTCGCCTCCGTAACGGCCGACCATGACGTTGTCGGCGACCTGTACGAGGATCTGCCCCAACTGGGTCATCACGACGGGCAGGGCCAGTTTCAGATTGGCTTTGTATTGTCGTTTGTAGGTTGAAAAACGGTACATATATTTCTTGAATCAGACGACAAAGGTACGAAAATAATCGATTATCCCTCTTTCGCATCCGTTTCGAAGGGGGAACGGAGTCTGATGTCCGGACCTTTCGACCGGGTGTCGGGGCCGATTTTGCAGGCAGATGTCGAAAGCATGCGGGACGGACATATATGGAGCTGTTCCCGGTTTCGATGCAAATGCCTCGTTGCCGGGAGGACTGTTCGGGGTTATTCCGTATGTCGGGCCGGGGTTGTTGTCGGTTCTGGAAAACCGCTTAGTCGAAGGAGTGGGTGAGGCGTGAAAATCCCGGCCGATACTTGCTTCGGCCGGGATTCGAAAACCGTCCGCCACTGGTGCGGATTTATGTTAGGCGACCCGGAGAATCACCTCCTTTTCGCCGTCGGGTTCCACGATCACCCGCTCCCCGCTGTGCAGTTTGCCGTCGATAATCAGTCCCGAGAGAGGTTCCTCGATGCGTTCGAGCAGCGTGCGGCGCAGGGCGCGGACGCCGTATTTGCGCTGGTAGCCGATGGCGGCAAGGGTCCGCTTCGCCTCGTCGGTGATTTCGACCTTGTAGCCGAGTCGGTCGGTACGGGAGAGCAGCCCCTTGAGTTCCAGGTCGATGATCCGCTCCACGTCCGAGAGGTCGAGCGTGCGGAAGATGACGATGTCGTCGATGCGGTTCAGGAACTCCGGTGCGAAGGTTTCTTCCAGCGCCCGGCGGTATTCCGACTGCGGGGCTTTCTGCTGGGTGTCCGATTTCGAACAGGTGCTGTACCCGACCTGCGTGGAGCGTATTGCCGCGGCCCGCGATCCGACGTTGGAGGTGAGAATGATTACCGTATTTCGGAAATCGACCTTGCGCCCCGAACCGTCGGTGAGGTGTCCCTCGTCGAAGATCTGCAACAGGGTGTTGAAGACTTCGGGGTGGGCTTTCTCGATTTCGTCGAACAGGACGACCGAATAGGGATGGCGGCGTACCGCTTCGGTGAGCTGTCCGCCTTCGCCGTAGCCGACATATCCCGGCGGGGAGCCGATCAACCGTGCGACGTTGTGTTTTTCGCTGTATTCGCTCATGTCGATACGGATGAGTCCCTTGTTCTCGTCGAAGAGCCATTTGGAGAGCTCTTTCGCCAGCAGGGTTTTGCCCACGCCCGTCGGTCCGACGAACATGAAGACGCCGATCGGACGCCCTTCGTCCTTGAGTCCCGCCCGGGAGCGTTGGATCGACCGCGAAATCTTTTCGACGGCTTCGCATTGGCCGATGACGCGGGCCGAAAGATAGTCCGCAAGGCCGCGCAGACGTTCGCTTTCGCTGCCCGAGAGCCGTTCGGCTGGGATTCCCGTCATGGAGGTAATAACCTGCTCGATATGCTCGGCCCGGATTTCGGGCGGGCCGGGATCGGACGGAAGAGTCCATACGGCGCCACCGACAGTCGTCGTGTCCGCTGCCGCCGTTTTGCGGGAGCGGTTTTTGGGCGTTTTGGCTCCTGCTGCGGCGCCGACCGGTTCGCGGGATGCGGTTTTTCGGGACGGTTTTTCGGTTTTGCCTTTGTCCTGCAGGTGAATACGTGCCCCGGCTTCGTCCAGCACGTCGATCGCCTTGTCCGGAAAGTTGCGGTCGGTAATGTAGCGCCCGGTCAGGGCGACGCAGGCCCGCAATGCTTCGTCCGAGTAGCGCACTCCGTGGTGCCGTTCGTAATGGGGTGCGATGTTGTGCAGGATTTGCAGGGTTTCCTCTTCCGAAGCGGGTTCGACGAGGATTTTCTGAAAGCGGCGTTCCAGCGCGGGATCGCTCTCGATATCTTCGCGATATTCGTCCAGCGTCGTGGCTCCGATGACCTGCAATTCGCCCCGCGCCAGGGCGGGTTTGAGAATGTTGGCCGTGTCGAGGCTTCCCTGGGTCGAACCTGCGCCCGCGATGGTGTGTATTTCGTCGATGAAGAGGATCGAGTCCTGCTTCCTGCGCAATTCTTCGAGAAGTCGCTGCATCCGTTCTTCGAACTCACCTCTGTATTTGGTCCCGGCCAGGAGCGACGATACGTCGAGCGAATAGAGCCGTTTGCCGCGGATGGTGGCGGGAACTTCGTCCGCTGCCATCCGCAGGGCCAGCCCTTCGACGATGGCGCTCTTGCCCACGCCGGCTTCGCCGATCAGGATCGGGTTGTTCTTCTTGCGGCGCGAGAGGATCTGCACGATGCGTTCCATCTCCCGCTCGCGTCCTACGACGGGATCGATGCGGCCTCTGCGAGCTTCGTACGTAAGGTCGGTGCCGAATTTGTCCAACAAGGCAGGCTCCGCAGGAGGAGTGTCCCGGACAGATTCGTGCAGGCCGATGAACCGTAGTTCGGAAGCCGGCCGAAAATCGGTATCCGGAGGCGTCGTTTGATCGGCCTCCAGGGTCATCTTTTGCAGTTCGGTCGCTATCGCCTGTGCATCGAAATGGTACATGGCCAGCACCTGCGAAGTGATCGTGTGCGGGTCGCTCACGATGTGCAGCAGTGCGTGTGCCGTCGAAACATGGTGCATCGGGGCGAACAATCGTTGTAATTCTCTGGTGTATGAAGGGAAAAATTCTTCGGGATTCTGCCTCGATGAATCGGGTGCCGATACCGACCGAATCTCGCTTTCGATGCGAAGGCATATTTGGTGAATCTCCCAATCCTTGAGGCGGGAGGTGAGTATCTGATGCGCTAAGGACCCTTCTTCCCGCAGAATCTCAAGGGTGAGAAAATCCTTGAGTGAGTGGGTAATAGCGCGTTTCGAGGTTTCGAATGCCGTACGGGCGATGATGGCCTCGAGCGTTTTTGAGATTTTAGCTTGCATCTTGGATTCCTTTTTTAGTTTTCCGTGTTCGGAAAAGCGAACGCGGTCGCTCTCTCCTCGCTTGTCGAAAATGTACGTTTTGTCCTGTTGAAATTACAGACTTATAACGACGGAATCCCAGGTAATATTATGTTAAATAAAAATATTGCAGATTGAACGATTTCGCCCCTTTATCAAGCGCCGGGACGAGGCCATTCGCCGATTTCCATGTCGCGGATGTCGGTGCCGTCGATGGTGAAGCGCAGGGCGCTGCGCACCTTGTGGAAACCGTAGCAGCCGGCAGCGCCGGGGTTGAGGTGAAGCAGGTCGTAAACGGGGTCGTAGATGACCTTGAGAATGTGGGAGTGCCCCGCGATGAAGATTTTCGGGCGCAGCGATTGGATCCGCGCTACGGCCTGCGGGGTGTAGTGGCGGGGATAGCCGCCGATGTGGGTCATGAGCACCGTCGCCTCTTCGCACCGGAAGAAGTCGACCAGCGGCCAGACGCGCCGCATCGTGCCGCCGTCGGTATTGCCGCAAACGGCCCGCAGAGGTTTGAAGGCGGCGATGCGGTCGGCCAGTTCCAGCGAGCCGATGTCCCCGGCGTGCCAGATTTCGTCCACGTCCTTGAGGAATGTTTTGAGCGTTTGGTCGAACGTGCCGTGGGTGTCGGATATGAGTCCTATGCGTTTCATGCTATTTTGTTGTTCTCTGTATTCTTCGGTAAACTGCCGGCGAAGTTTGTGTTTCATTCGGATTCCTGCCTGCCGAATTTACGCCGCCCGCCCAGCAGGTAGAGCGTGCCGACGACGGCGGCAGCAAAGGCTGCCGTACTGTCCGCAAGAAGAGCGCAGCCCGTCACGGCCATTTCCGCAACGCCCGCGACGGCCCGCAGCAGGAAGAGGGTGGCAATGGTGTAAATACCTGTTTCGAGCAGCGGCAGCCGGCGGATGATCCCGGCGCCCGAAAGTCCGTAGAGGCCGAATACGGCGAAGATGAACGCAATGGCGACGGTCAGCAGATAAGGAATGGCGGCCCCGTAGCGGAGGGCCAGCGTTTCCATGATTCCGTCGATGCGATAGATCGACAGTACGGGATAGAGCCAAGGTAGGCAGGCGAGGTGTCCCGCCGCGACCAGGAAATTCAATATAGCGCCTGTTTTCAACATGTCGGCAGTCTTTATGTTTCCGGGGATAGATTCCGTCCCGGTTTCGGGATTTATGATTCAGGGATTGCCCGCTGTGCTCTTTTGCCGTTTGTCGGTATATTTTGGTCGCTTGTGTCGCTGCCGTTCGCCGGGGTGAAATACGGGATGTCGTCCGATCGTATTTTCGGGGCTGTCCGGCAGTCGGCTTCAGGAATGCCGGAAGGCGTTGTGTCTCCGGCTGTTATTTATATTTGTCCTTCCACAGCTCCCGGATGCATGCGGCGATCTTCGCTTCGGCGGCGTTGCGGGTGTTCGGCTCGTAGAATTTCTTGCCTTTGAGCGTTTCGGGCATGAACTCCAGCCCGGCGAATCCGCCGTAGTCGTGGGCGTATTTATAGCCTTTGCCGTACCCCGCCTGATCCATCAGCTTGGTCGGGGCGTTGCGCAGGTGCAGGGGTACGGGCCGGTTGGTCGTATCGTGTTCGACGAAGGAGAGCGCCTGGTTGATGGCCATGTAGGCCGAGTTGCTCTTGGGCGAGGTTGCCAGGTAGATCGTGGTTTCGGCCAGCGTGATGCGGGCTTCGGGCATGCCGATCTTGTGCACCGTGTCGAAACAGGCGTTGGCCAGCAGCAGGGCGTTGGGATTGGCCAGGCCGATGTCTTCCGAGGCCAGGATCACCAGCCGGCGGGCGATGAAGCGCGGCTCTTCGCCTCCGGCCAGCATGCGGGCCAGGTAGTAGATCGCTGCGTTGGGATCGCTGCCCCGCACCGATTTGATAAAGGCCGAGATCACGTCGTAGTGCTGTTCGCCGTTCTTGTCGTAGAGGGCGATGTTCTGCTGCAAACAGTCGGTGACGTATTGGTTGGTGATCGTTACTTTGCCGTCTGCGGCGCCCGTGATGATGTCCAGAATGTTGAGCAGCTTGCGGGCGTCGCCGCCCGAAAAGCGGAACAGCGCTTCGGTTTCCTGTACCTCGATCTCCCGGGTTTTGAGCTCCGGATCGGTGGCCAGAGCCCGGTCTAAAAGGGTTTGCAGTTCCCCGTCGGTCATCGGCTGGAGGATATAGACCTGGCAGCGGCTCAACAGCGGTGAGATCACCTCGAACGAGGGATTTTCGGTCGTAGCTCCGATCAGCGTCACCACGCCCTGCTCGACAGCACCCAGCAGCGAGTCCTGCTGCGACTTGTTGAAGCGGTGGATTTCGTCGATGAACAGGATCGGCGGTTTGGAGTCGAAGAATTTCTGCTTGCGGGCCGATTCCAACACCTCGCGCACCTCCTTGACGCCCGACGTGACGGCCGACAGGGTGTAGAACGGGCGTTTGAGAGTCGTGGCAACGATCTTGGCCAGCGTAGTCTTTCCCACGCCCGGCGGACCCCAGAGGATGAACGAGGGGACATTGCCCGTTTCGAGGAACTTGCGGAATACGCCGTTCTGCCCGACCAAGTGGGCCTGTCCGATATATTCATCGAGCGTACGGGGACGCAGTCGTTCGGCGAGGGGAATGGACATGGAAAGCATTTTTTTGTATTGCAAATGTACTGAAAATTTTTGTTTTCGGCAACGGCCGGACTGAATGCGGTCCGAAAGAGCGGATGCGTAGAACCGCTGCCGTCCGGTTCGGGGATTCGCAGCGGGGAGATCGTGTCCTGGCCGGATTCCGTTTTTACGTCGTGCTTCACGCTTGTTCTGCGGTCGCAGTTCCCGAAGCGACGCGCACTATTGTATATTTCGAAAAGCCGCTATATGTACTGTACATATTGATACACACGGAAAAGTGTAAGTCTGTTCCCGAATCGTGAGCGTAGGAAATTCATTTTGGCGGAGAATAGGCAGACATCTTCTCGCGTCGTATCCGTATTCTGCGGGTATAGGCGCGGGGCTGTCGCTTATTTCACGCCAAAAGGTACTCCTACGACCTGCGATTCTGAAATGGGCTTCGGTGCCACGCTTTTCTTTTTATTACCAGTCGTCGGGGTACGGACGATACAATCTTACTTAAATTTTATGGATAATATTACGAAGCAGAATGGAAATGAAGTCGGCAAACGTCAGGTCGAAGGGCAGACGATCATTATCAATCAGCAGGAGCGGAGAAGCACGAACGGACTGGGAACCGCCGGTTTTATTCTGGCCTTGTTGGGTTTGATTTTCAGCTGGGTCCCGGGGCTCGGCTGGGTATTGTAGGCCTTGGGTTTGATTTTTTCATTCGTGGGGATTTTCAGAACTCCCCGCAGCTTGGCGGTCGCCGGGCTCGTCATATCGTGTATCGCGTTGATCGTTTTGATTATCTTGGTGAGTGCGATCGTTTCCTTGGTGTAATCATTATCAGTTGGTATGAAGAAAGAGTATCCTGCACAGAAGGATACTCTTTCTTGTATTGGCGATACTTGAAGCTTTAATATCTCCGGTTTTTCAATTCCGGTACAGTTTGTCGGACGGCGAAAGATCGCTCTAATCCGGTGCATCGGACATTATGTTGCAGCCATCGTAGTTCTCCGGAGAAACCTTGAATTCCGCACCGCTGTCCGGCTAAGGGGCTATTTGCGCGGTTTGTCCTGCCGTTCGCGCTCCTTGCGGCGCATCGAACGATAGCTGTTCGCCATCACCGTCAGGAGCAGCAGCACCGTGATCCAGGCGCGGATTTTGTCGCCCGTGGACGCGGTACCGCAGGCATAGACGGTGATAAGCATTGCCAAACTGCATGCTAAAAGGATCATGCAGAACCCGAGCAGTCGCCGAAGCGATCTTACAGAGGCCATACGAGGTCTTTTTTCGGTTTATTCTTCCGGCTTAACCAACTGCAGGTACAGCTCGTCGAGCTGCGCCTGGTCGATATAGCCCGGTGCGTCGAGCATCATGTCGCGGCCGTTGTTGTTTTTCGGGAAGGCGATGTAGTCGCGGATCGACTCCGAACCGCCGAAGAGCGAGCAGAGCCGGTCGAAACCGAAGGCCAGTCCGCCGTGAGGGGGTGCGCCGTACTTGAAGGCGTTCATCAGGAAGCCGAAACGCTCCTGCGCTTGTTCCGCCGTGAAGCCCAGCAACTCGAACATCTTGGCCTGCAGTTTCGAGTCGTGGATACGGATCGAGCCGCCGCCGATCTCGGTGCCGTTGCAGACGAAGTCGTAGGCGTTGGCCCGCACGCGACCGGGGTCGCTGTCCAGGTATTGTACGTCTTCGAGCTTGGGCGAGGTGAACGGATGGTGTACGGCGTAGTAGCGCTGGGTTTCGTCGTCCCACTCGAACAGCGGGAAGTCGATGACCCACAGCGGAGCGAATTTCTTCGGGTCGCGCAGGCCCAGTTGCTGAGCGACCTCCAGACGCAGGGCGCAGAGCTGCGTGAGGGTCTTGAATTTCTTGCCGCAGAGGATCAGCACCAGGTCGCCGGCTTTTGCGCCCGCGCGTTCGGCCATCGCCCGCACCTGCTCGGGCGAGTAGAACTTATCGACGGACGACTTGACGTTGCCGTCCGCTTCGACGCGGATCCAGACGAGTCCCTTGGCACCGATCTGCTGGCGTTTGACGAACTCCGTGAGGGCGTCGATCTGCTTGCGCGTGTAGGCGGCGCAGCCGGTGACGTACTCCGCGTCGTCGAAAACCGCGAAGCCGTGACCTTGGGCCAGGTCCGTCAGGTCGGCGAACTCCATGCCGAAGCGCAGGTCGGGTTTGTCCGAGCCGTATTTCTCCATCGCTTCGATCCAGGGCATGCGGCGCAGCGGCTCCGTAAGTTCGATGCCCATCACTTCGCGGAACATGTGCTTGGCCCAGCGCTCGAAGATTTCGAGCACGTCCTCCTGCTCGACGAACGACATTTCGCAGTCGATCTGCGTGAATTCGGGCTGGCGGTCGGCCCGCAGGTCTTCGTCGCGGAAACAGCGCACGATCTGGAAGTATTTGTCGTAGCCGGCGACCATCAGCAGCTGCTTGAGGGTCTGGGGCGACTGGGGCAGGGCGTAGAATTGGTTGGGGCTCATGCGGCTCGGCACGACGAAGTCCCGGGCGCCTTCGGGCGTGGAATTGACCAGGTAGGGGGTTTCGATCTCCAGGAAACCTTCGTCGCTCAGGAAGCGGCGGATCTCCTGGGCCATCTTGTGACGCAGGATCATGTTGCGCTGCAGGGGAGGACGGCGCAGGTCGAGGTAGCGGTATTTCATGCGCAGGTCGTCGCCGCCGTCCGAGTTCTCCTCGATGGTGAATGGGGGCACTTCGGCCTCGTGCAGCACCACGAGCTTCGAGGCGACGACTTCGATGTCGCCCGTAGGCATCTTTGGGTTCTTGGACGAACGCTCCACCACGCGGCCTTCGACCTGAAGGACGTATTCGCGGCCCAGTCCGTCGGCCACGGTCTTGACATCGGCCGGAGAGTGCTCTTCGACGACGATCTGGGTGATGCCGTAACGGTCCCGCAGGTCGATGAAGGTCATCGCGCCGAGGTTGCGGACTTTCTGTACCCAGCCGGCCAGCGTGACCGTTTCGTTTACATTTGCGGCACGCAACTGGCCGCAGGTATGGGTTCTGTACATGGTCGTATCTGTATTTTTCGTTATTGTCGTTTTGCGATTCACAAAGGTAGTGAAAACGGGGTGGAATCCAACAATCCCGCCTGGCGGGTTTCACCGGGTGTCATCTACTGTCTGCAAAGGTAGGAAAATGAGTGCAGAATGGAACAAACTCGTCCGTTTTTTTATAAGGGCCTCATCTCTTTTGTAAAAAAGGTCGGAAACGGAAACGAAATTCCGGCTGTAAAACGGGATAAAAAACGCAGGGACGCCGAATTCTCCGCTAAATTATTAATTTTGCCGAAAAACCGAAACGATGGAACAGCAGCAACCCGATGAAAAATTCATGCGCCTGGCACTAAACGAGGCGGAAAAAGCGTTAGAAGAGCAGGAAGTACCCATCGGTGCCGTGGTGGTCGCGGACGGACGTATCGTCGGCCGGGGGCACAACCTGGTCGAAACCTTGGCGGACGCTACGGCTCATGCGGAAATGCAGGCCCTGACAGCCGCAGCCTCGACCGTTGGAGGCAAATACTTGTCCGAATGTACGTTGTATGTGACGGTCGAGCCTTGCATCATGTGTGCGGGGGCGATTGCGTGGAGCCAGGTGGGGCGGGTGGTCTATGGCGCCGACGATCCGAAGCGTGGCTATCGCCGCTATTCGGAGCAGGTGTTTCCGCCCCGAACGACGGTGACGCGGGGGGTATTGGCCGAGGAGTGCGAGAGGCTCGTCCGTTCGTTCTTCGCCGCGTTGAGAAGGTGATTTTTGGAAAGTGCCGAAAAAAAACTAAATTTGCATTCCCTGCTTTCCGGCAGGAGTTTCGACGGATGGTTGCGACCTACAGAACGGGGCGATATTTCCGATGGGTTTGCAGGGAATGGTGATAAAAATGGACGGAACCTATTTTAACCTTTTGATTTCCGCGCTTGCCCTGTTCGTTGTGGGGTCTGTGGCTGCGCAGGAAGGATTGGGCGAAACTTACAATAAGGCTGTCGCCGCTTACAATTCGAAGGATTTTGCATCCGCAGCTACGGCTTTCGAAACGCTTATCGATCAGGGGCTCGATTCCGAGGATCTCGATGTCCAGAGTTGGGTTGCAACGGCCAAGAAGAGTGTGCCGGTGTGCTATTTCCAAATGGGTCTTACGGCTGCTAAGGGAAATGATTTCAACACGGCGGTCGAGAATCTTACCAAGTCGGCCAATAAGGCGGCTCTTTACGGTGAGTTGCAGCAGGAGCGTATGTCGAATATGTTGATGGCGAAGATATATCTGATGTGGGGCGGAAAGCCTTTCAACGAAAAGAACTACGCCGAGGCTGCTGAAATTTTCGCCAAAGGTTATGCCGCCGATCCGAAAAATATGGAGATGGCCAACTTCTTGGGCATTTGCTATTGCGAGCTGGGCGACTTCCAGAAAGGTTTGGTTATTTTCAACGAAATCGCTTCTCAGGACAACCCCAAATATGCGGAGGATGTCGTGAAGGCAAAGGAGAACATCAAGCTCTATACCAATAACCGTATTGCCAAGTTGCAGGGCGAGAATGATTTCGACGGTATTATCGCCGTTGCCGACGAGATGCTGGCCGTGAATCCGCAGGATGCGCTGGCCCAGAAGATTCGTTTGCAGGCACTCTTCGACAAGAAGGATTATGCCGGCGTGATCGCTTCGGCCGAGGAGGCTGCTGCCGTGCAGACCGACGAAGAGGAGCGCAGCGACGTTTATTTCATTTTGGGTGCAGCTTACAATGCCCGCACGATGCCCCAGCAGGCGATCGACGCCCTTTCGAAAGTAACGGCCGGTGCGAATGTGGCTGCGGCACAGAAAACGGTGGCACAGCTTAAGGAGAACGCAGCCAAAGCGAACAGTTAGCGGGGTATTCCTGTTTTTGAAATGCGGGGCAGACTTTTTCGGAAGTCTGCCCCGTTTTATTCGAAAGGGCTTTGACTTCCGGGATACACGCGGGGGCGGTTCAGCGGATGGTTTTGCGCTTTATCGCGGCGGGTCGGCTGTCGGGCCGATTCAGGAGGAGCGGGAGCCTTTGTGCCGCAAGTCGGGGCGATGGCGGTGGTGAGCCGGCCGGTCGGGTTCCGGTTTTCCTGTCTTTTCGTACGGAAGGTTTCCCGAACAGCCTGCGGACAATATCCGGAGAGGTTTCGTGTCGGTTTGCTGTCTGCCTCTCCGTCCAATGGCGGGCCCTACTCTTCGTTCTTTTCCTGGTTTATCCGCACGTTTTGCTGGATGCGCCGCAGTCCGCTGCGTGCGAGAGGTGTATTGCCGAACCGCAGGAGAAACTCCTCTTCGCTCATTGCGAGCCACTCCCGATCCGAAATCGTCAGCGGGTCGAACAGGGGATCGAAATGCGGCGAGCGGTGCATGGGGGCTTTTTGGTTGTGGGGACAGCAGCTCTGGCAGCGATCGCAGCCGAAGATCCATCCGTCGAGGTCGGGCAGGGCGCTGTCGGACTCCTTTTCGATCGTACGACAGGAGATGCAACGGTTCGTGTCGATCACCTTGGGCGCGACGATGGCTCCCGTCGGACAACTGTCCAGGCAGTTCCGGCAGCGGCCGCAACGGGCTCCTGCGAACGGGGCATCGTACTGGTCGGACGGCAGGGTAAGTACCAACTCGCCCAGCAGGACATAGGAGCCGTATTGGGGCGTGAGCAGCAGGGATTGCCGCCCGATCCAGCCCAGACCCGCTTCGACGGCCAGTTGTTTTTCCAGCAGCGGAGCCGTATCGACGAACGTGCGGCCCGTGAGCCCGGGGTATTGCCGGCGCAGGGCTTCGAGCATCGTGCCCAGCATCCTCTTGAGGACGGGGTGGTAGTCGCGGCTGCGGGCGTAGGAGGCGATTTTTGTGCGGCACCCGGGCGGATAGCCTTCGCCCAGCGGGTTCTTGTAGCTCACGGCGCAGACCACGACCGTCTGCGCCCCTTCGACCAAGTGTCGGACGTCGAAACGTTTGTCGAGGTTGCGTTCGAGGTATTCCAGCGAGGAACCGTAGCCTTTGGCGAGCCATTCGCGGAAGTAGGATTCGTTCTCCGCAAGATGCTTGCAGGGCGTGATTCCGCAGAGGTCGAAGCCTGCATTCTCGGCAAGTTTTTTGATGTATTGACCAGAGATCATGGCGATAATTCGGCTCAAAAATAGTGTATTTACGGCAAATAATAGTAAATTTGCCCCGAGTATATTCTCATTTTAATTCGAAAGAAAATGACTATCCATACACTTTACGAACTGGTTCAGCACAGTGTAAAGAGTTTTGCATCGAAAGTCGCTTTTGCCATGTACGGCGGGGAGGAGCTCTCCTATGCCGAGGTGGGAACCCGCGTCAAACACGTGCAGGACCTTTTGATCGGAGCCGGTTTGAAAGCGGGCGACAAGGTGGCGCTGTTGAGCAGCAACATGCCCAACTGGTGCGTTTCGTACCTGGCCGTCACCTCTGCCGGCATGGTCGCCGTGCCGATCCTGCCCGATTTCTCGACCGAAGAGCTGGAGATGATTATCGCCCACTCCGAGGCCAAGGCGCTGATGGTTTCCGACAAGCTCTTCGCTAAATTGGCGAAGTCCACGATCGAATCCCTCCATATCGTGATTCGTACCAAGAATCTGGGCGTGATCGCCTCCCGTCCTGCGGCGGAGAAAGGGGCGGTCGGAATTCCGAATCCCGAAGACCTCGCGGTCATCATCTATACCTCGGGTACGACGTCGCGTCCCAAGGGCGTGATGCTCTCCCACGCGAATCTCTGTGCGCAGATTTCCATGAGCGCCGCCATTTTCCCGATCTTTCCCGACGATACGTTTCTCTCGGTGCTGCCGTTGGCGCACACCTACGAGTGCTCGATAGGTATGATCTATCCTTTCTCGATGGGGGCCCGGGTCGTTTACCTGGATCGTCCGCCTACGGCCTCGGTTCTGATGCCGACGCTTGCCGAGGTACGGCCTTCGGTGATGCTCATCGTGCCGCTGATTATCGAAAAGATTTATCGTCATCAGATTCTCGCCAAGTTTACCTCCAGCGGATTCTGGCGTGCGCTCTACAAGATCGATTTCATGCGCCGTTATCTGCATCGTGTCGCGGGTAAGAAGTTGATGAAGGTCTTCGGCGGGCGGCTGCGCTTCCTCGGTATCGGGGGTGCGAAGCTGGACGGCGGCGCCGAGAAGTTCCTGCTCGAAGCCCGTTTTCCGTACGCTATCGGCTATGGTTTGACGGAGACGGCACCCCTGTTGGCCGGTGCGGCTCCCTCGCAGGTGCGCCTGGGTTCGACCGGGCCTGCCGCGCCGGGCGTCGAGCTGCGGTTGGAGAACGTCAATCCCGAAACCCGCCAGGGCGAGATCGTTGCCAAGACGCCGAGCGCCATGATCGGTTACTATAAGAACCCCGACGCTACGAAGGAGGTCTTCACCGAGGACGGATGGTTCCGTACCGGAGATTTGGGCGAATTTTCGGCCGACGGGTGGCTTTACATCAAGGGTCGGCTGAAGAATATGATCGTCGGTCCCAGTGGTGAGAATATCTATCCCGAGGATATCGAGAGCGTCCTCAATTCGCACGTCTGCGTCGCCGATTCGGTGGTTACCGAGCACGAAGGCCGCCTGGTGGCGCTCGTGCATTTCAATACCGACGCTCTCGAAGCCAAGTTCGACGGCTGGAAGGAGGATTTCGAGAATTGGAAGGAGAATCTCAAGAAGGAGGTCGTCGATTATGTGAATTCCAAGGTCAATCGTTTCTCGCGTATCTCCGAGGTCGTGGAGGAGAAGCAGGAGTTCGTCAAGACTCCGACGCAGAAGATCCGACGTTTCCTCTATACCAAGCGCAACCCTCACCAGAAACACGAAATGTCCAAACGATAGGGGTGTGTATGCAGTTATGATTCAGGCGCAGATTTCGGTTTGCGCCTGAATCTTTTTTCGGACGGTCGGGTTGCTTCCCGATTGTTTCCTTTGGTCGGAGCTCGTCCCGACTTTCCGATAGAGCTGAGCTGTGTCTGTGTCGGGGCAGTGCGGACCGGATGCCGCTGTTTCGGTTCCGTATGCTCGTCCGTGTCTGTTGCCTCCGGCGGAATGTGCAGCGGTCGAGGTTTTACCGGAGCGTCTGTTTTTCGGATCCCGATTTGTACGGCACACCGCCGCTTCGCGTTGTCCGGTTTTTCGGGAGGAGGGATTTCTTGCGGTGTGGACTTCGCAAATTATAATTTGAGGGTTGCGGGGACGCAGAGAGCGTTGTTAAAATAAAATCGGAAAAGACGCACGGGTCTTTTCCGATTTCGTTGTATGGATTGTTCGCAGTCGGCAGGACGGATTTTTTCCCGGATCATTCGGGAATTTGCACCGAGTCCGACGGTGTGGACAGATCGGGATGGATCAACTCGTTTTCATAAATGCCCAGCGTGCGGTAGTAGTCGTTGAGCTGGGCCAGCACGTCTTGGCGTCCCATGTAGGCCGCCAGATAGTAGAGCCGGTCGAGCGATTGCATCTTGTCGATGAGTGTCTGCGTGACCATATCGCCCTGAATGCCTTGGAAATCGAGGTAGTAGTCGATATACTGCATCAGGTTGCGGGCATAGCTCATCAGCAGGCCGTCGCCCTTGTCCGGGGCACCGGCCATGTAGTAGCCTTCGATGAAGGGGAGGGTGTTGGCGTCGGTGTAGCGGATCTGTTGGGGCGGCAGTTTTTCGAGTCCCATGTCGAGCAGCCGGATCGCCTGTGTCGAATCCCCACGGAAAACATACTCCTTGGCTGCACGGGCGAAGGATTCGCGGGCTTTCGAGGCGCTCAGGGTATGTTGGATGGTGTGGTCGGCGTAGGTTCGGGGATCGCTCAGGTTTCCGTAACGGAATGTTTCGGTCAGCAACGGCGTTACGTAGTCCGGATCGACACGCCCGATCTCCTGCACGTTCCTGCATGGCGTGTAGATCGGTACCAGCCGGTAAGTGTAACCGTCGAACTGGAGGTAATCGAGCAGCCCGAGCGATTGCAACGTGTAAACCTGTGTGAAATGGATCGGACGCTTCCAGTCGAAATGGGCCAGCATGTCGAGCAGCATCATCTCGCTCTTGTCGATCGCCCGTTTGGGCAGTTCCATGTAGATCGTATCCACCATCAGGTCACGATCGGCTTCCTTGACGATGCCCGAGGCGATCGCGTTGTCCTTGTTTACGGGCAGGGCGAAACGGTTGCTCGGCAGGTAGTCGATTTTGCTTCCGTTGCTCAGAACAAGTTTGGTGCGCGGATCTTCGTTGCGGATAAAATCGATGGCCTCTTTCAGCTCCAACGGGCGGTCCACGATGTTTTCTATGGGCAGCATGTCGTTGGTGTAGGTGTATTTGCTGCGTGGCAGCGTGAAGGGGATGCCCGGCGCATCGTTGGCTTTGGTTTTCAGTTCGTCGATGTACCATTCGGCGCCCAGGTAACTCGTGTTCATGATCCGCACGTCCGGGCGCACGCCGTCCACCTCCTGATTGAACCACAGGGGAAAGGTGTCGTTGTCGCCGTAGTTGATGATGATGGCATTGGGCAGTACCGATTGCAAGTAGTTCCAGCCGATGTCGCGGGCCATCGTGCGGTGCGAACGGTCGTGATCGTCCCAGTTCTGGGCCGCGAGAATGCCCGGTACGACCATGCAGACGACCGTAGCGGCTATGGGAGCCATGAGGCCCTTGCGTCGGGTGGCCCAGACGATCAGGTCGCACACGGCGAGTACGCCCAGGCCGATCCAGATGCAGAAGGCGTAGAACGAACCCGCATAAACATAGTCGCGTTCGCGCGGTTCGTTGGGCGAGGTGTTGAAGTAAACCACCAGCGCGATACCCATCATCACGAAGAGCCACATGACGATCGAGAAGTTGCGCGGATCGCGGTTGAGCTGATAGATCAGGCCGATAAGACCCAACAGGAAGGGGAGGAAATAGTAGGTGTTGCGCCCCTTGTTATTCGCTATTTCGTCCGGCAGGTTGTCCTGCGGCCCGAGGTAAAGCTCGTCGATCCACTTGATGCCCGAGAGCCAGTTGCCGTCGGTGATGATCGCGTCGGTAGGCTGGATGTCGCTCTGGCGCCCCACGAAATTCCAGAGGAAATAGCGCCAGTACATGTGGTTGAGCTGGTAGGTGAAGAAATAGTTGAGGTTCTCGCGGAACGTCGGCTCCACGATTACCAGCGGTTCGTAGCCCGAACCGTCGTCCCAAAGCGTCCGGCGTCCGAAATCGAGCACTTCGATCTTGTTCGGGCGTCCCTGCGCGTCGCGGACGATTTCGCCGTTTTCATCCCGTTCGTAATCGGTCCGGGTGCGGTAGGCGCTCCATGATTTGTAACTCTCCTTGCTGGCAGCGTAGTTCCACATACGGGGGAACAGATGCATGAACTCGTCGGGGTGTTCGTACCCGGAGATGATCGAAACCGTTTTGTACTTGCCGTCGTCGTCCAGGTAGCGGACATCCTTGTATTTGTAACCGGAGGTCGGGGCCGAGAACTGGGGACCGTAGAGCAGCGGTTTGTCTCCGTACTGATCGCGGTTGAGCAGCGAATAGAGGGCGAACGGATTGCTCGGGTTGTTGCTGTTCATCGGGGGATTGGCCGCGGCGCGGATCGTAACCGATGCGTAGGACGAGTAGCCGATGAGGATCATCAGCGTCGAGAGCAGCACGAGATTGAGCACCGTGCGCCCTTTTTTATGGGTGAAATATACGCCCATGCCGAGCGCTCCCAACAGGGCTACTACGAAGAACACGAGGCCGGAATTGACGGGCAATCCCAGTGAATTGACGAAGAAGAGGTCGAACAAGGCGCCGATATAGACCGTATGGGGGATGATGATACTGTTGATGAAAACCAGAATCGCGCCCGAAATGAGGGTGCTGACCGCAATACCTTTGAACGTGATGCGCTGCGTTTTGCGGAAATAGTAGATGAATACCAGCGCGGGAACGGTCAGCAGGTTGAGGATGTGCACGCCGATCGAAAGCCCCATCAGGTAGGCGATCAGCACGATCCAGCGCATCGAGTGGGGCTGGTCGGCCTGTTCCTCCCATTTGAGCATGAGCCACACCACCAGGGCGGTGAACATCGACGAGAGGGCATATACTTCGCCTTCGATGGCCGAGAACCAGAAGGTGTCGGTGAAGGTATAGGCGAGTGCTCCGACCGCACCTGTACCCAATACGGCCACGATGTTGGCTTTCGTAAGCTCCGCGCCCTGACGGGTGAGGATGCGGCGTGCCAGGTGGGTGATCGTCCAGAAAAGGAACAGGATGCAGAACGCGCTGGCCAGGCAGTTCATGGCGTTTACCATGTGGGGTACATAGTACGTCGAGGGTGCCAGCATCGTGGCCAGGCGGGCCAGCAGCATGAAGAGCGGTGCTCCGGGCGGGTGCCCGACTTCGAGTTTATACGAGGTGGCGATGAATTCGGAGCAGTCCCACAGGCTCGAAGAGGGCTCCATGGTCAGCAGATAGGTCATGGCCGCGATAGCGAAGACGATCCAGCCGACGATGTTGTTCCAGCGTTTGTAGCTATTCATTTGAGTTTCGGTTTGTCCGCAAAACGGCATGTCCCCTGCGTGCGAAGTCGAACGTTCAGTTTTTTAGGGCAGTCCGTCGGATTTAAGTCTGTTGTTGTGTACAAATACGATGAAAGCCGGGTGCAAAATCGATTTTGCCGGATTTTGCCGCAACGGGTTTCCTGTACTCTGCAAAGATACTAAGATAACGCTTAAATCGGGTGTTTATTTTTGTTTTTTGTTCGGATTCTTTGTTATCGTCGGTAAAGTATGGGGTGCCGCAGGCCGGAATCCGGGTATATGAGGTGCGAGATTCGTTCGATCTTCGGGGGATGCGGGACTCCGGTTGTCTGCCGGATTCTGAAATTTCAACAGAGAGGAGTGTGCGTTGGCAAAGGGAGAGTATATGCGGATCTGAATCGTGTTGTGGAATGAATTCGGAAAAATTTTTGTAAGGGATGTCGTCCTGAGAAAAACCGGTCTGATTATGAATCGGACCGGTTTTTTGTCTTCGGAGCAACTCCTAAAAGATCAATAGGAGTAATCCTCGCAGGGAAGTTTTCCGGTGTATTCGATTTCGAGCTCGGTATTTTTGTCGTCCTCGTCGATGGCTTTGAACGAGCCCGTAATGGTATAGTCGTCATTGCCGTTGGCGACGATTTTGAGAGTTCCCTCCGTGATTCTGTTCTTGATGATTCCGTAGGTGGGATCGTTGTAGTTCCAGAAGGATTTCGCCAGATCGAAAGTCATGTTCTCACCGGCGGCACCGCCCGTGTAGTCGCCGCTGGCGAGTTGCAGAGGATCTGTGGGCGCGAGCGTAATGTAGAACGTGATGCCGTATTCTTTTATCGGAGAGCCATCTTTCAGGCCGAGGAAGAATACATTGTCCCCATTGTAGTAGAGGTCGCCGACGGTCATGGTTGCTTTCGGTGCTTCCGGAGCCGGAGGAGTCGAATAGTTGTTGAAAGGTACTGTGCCGGTAAAATCGATCTTAATGGCTGTTTCCTGTCCGGTGTCGCTCGCTCCCCGGAGAGTGCCGGTTACGGTGTAGTTGTGGTTCCCGTTGTTTGTCACGGTGAGTGAACCTTCTTTGATCGTATTTTTGATCCGGTCGTTGAAATTCTCCTTGTCGATGAATGTCCAAGAGGATTTGGCTGCGTCGAGGGTCATCTCTCCGCTGCCGGTCGATACGGGGTAGTCGCCGCTGACGAGCTGCAGGGTCTCCGAAGCGGGTAGTTTGAACGAGAGCGACGCTTCGTAAGTATCTGTCGGGTTGGCGTCCTTGAGGGTCAGAGTATAGATATTGCCGTCGTAGTAGTCCAGGTTGCCGATGGTCATGGTCACCTCCGTAACAGTCGGTTCCACGGGTTCCGGATCGGCGTAGTCCTCGAAAGGAAGAGTGCCGGAAAAGTTGATTTTCAGAGCTGTGTTTTTACCGGTTTTATCGGATGTACCTTCCAGTGTGCCGGTGATCGTGTAGTTGTGGTCGCCGTTGCTGACGATGTGAATTTTGGTTCCCTCCTTGAGCCGGTTTTTGATCTTGTCGTTGTGGTTGTCCTTGTCGGTAAAGTTCCAGAATGACTTGCTCGCATCGATGGTCATCTCTTCGCCTGTCGTTGCTGCCATATAGTCGCCGCTGGCCAACAACGGTGAATCCGAAGCGGGCAGCTTCAAGTAAAAGGTTGTCTCGTAGAGATCGGCGGGATTGGCATCCTTGAGCTGGAGATAATAGATGTTGTCGTTGTAACGATACAGGGAGCCGGTGGACATGGTTACCTCAGGCACTTCGGGTGCGGGATGATCCGGGTCTTCATAGTCTTCCGAGTAATCGGAAATCAGCAACCGACCTGTGAATGCGAACGCTACGCCCGCTTCGTTTTCCATAATGGAACCCCCGTCCTGAATGGAGCCGCCTTTCATGTGGCCTCTGATCGTGTAGGTCATGTTGTCGCCGATGGCGACTTCGAATTCTCCGGCTTCGGCAACGTATTGTGTCCATTTGGGGGCGACCACATTCCAGTTGGAACGGTATCTAGTCGTATTTTTATTGTTGAACGTATTTATTTCCCAAGTGGAGGAGGCGGTGTATTTCCCGGCCGGAAGGGTGAAGCTACCCTTTTCCTGTCGTGGGACATTGACATAAAAGCATACGCTACATCCGCGGGCAGAGTTGTTCAGGTCTTTCAGGTAGAGGAAATAAACGGCTCCGCCTTCTTTGCTGTATTCACTGTCATGCCCGTAGTACATCAGTTCGCCTTCGGTCATCGTATGGGCGATGTACCCGGTCATGGGCGGATTGGGATCGTCCGGAATTTGGGGTCCCTGTGGGTCGTCCGGGTCGTTCGGCTCCGTCTGCTCCATACCGTTGTCTTTGTCGCTGCATGAAGGCAGGCATCCCAAAATCCCCCCCCCGAACATCAGCAACATCCATGCGAATCTAAAGTGTTTCATAGCGTAAAAGGTTTTAGTGCCGGGCCTACGGCAGGTTTTTAATTTTCGGCAGAAACGAGGCCGGTCTTAAAAAAAAGCGCTTTCTGCTTAAGTGTTTTCTTTCATGTAATAGAGATGTTGTTTTTCTTTGTTGGAAAAAAATAGATAAAATATTCGGTATTTGCAAATGTTTTTGTCTTTTTTAATTTATTGTGTGTTTTTATTGGTTGAAAAATTGGGACTATCTCGTTCGACGAAGTTTGAAACGATATTTTTAAGTGAGGAGACGGTCGAGATAGTCGTCTGTCGGTTGTTAAGAAGATCAGTCCGGACTGAATGTCCGGACTGATCGGGAATTTTTCGTATGGAGCCGGTCTGATGCTTTTCTCCTGAATGGTAGTTTTCAGGAGAGGCGTAGCGATCGGTGTAATTTCGACGGTTGCCGTCGTCAATGTTGTATGGATGTGTCGTTTGTCGTAATAGGGATGAATACGATGTCCGAACAGCGCAGGGCTTCGTCATCGACGGCAAAGGCATAAATGTAGTATTTGGAGTTCGGTTCGAGCGTTTCCTGGATTTCTCTGGATTGTTGAAAGGTATATTGGCTCAGGATCATTTCGGCCGTGTAGCCCATCCATCCGTAGATCTGTACGTTGTCGATCCAACTTTCCGATATTTTCTCCAAAACGGTCGCATCCGTATCGGCCGCATCGACGCTGCCGTAGATCTTTGCGACAAAATGGCCGTCGTAATCGTTCGCTTTGACAAGAACGTCGATGTTGAGACCTTCGGTCGAAACGATCTGTATGTCGAATTTTGTGTCGATTGTTTGGGGTGCCAGGGTTGTGAGCGTCTTTTTTGAGATCGGGGTCAGCCTTTCGATCGTGATGGGATCCACGCCGTATGCGTAAACGAGGTATTCGGTATCGGGTTCCATGTTTTCGATCAGCCTGTCTGCAATAGTCCCCTGTTCGAGGTATTCTTGTGCCCAGCTTTGCCAGCCGCTGCCCGTTGCGTCCATGTCTGTATAGAAGTCGATGTCGTATTGGTAGAGCTCGTCATCCGTCTTGAAATCGGCGGCAGCCCGGGAGGGGATGATGTTCAACAGATAATACATTTCCTGGTCTCCGGGACGGACTGTAGTTCGGAATGTTTTTGTGGTGATGTCCGAAATCGTTATCGTAAATGCCTCCTCCGGACGGGCCGCCTGTTTTGCTGTAAAGGAAGGCGCCGGCTGGATATCCGCGTACGAAACTTCGATGATTGCTTCTCTCTTTTCCGCTGTTTCGTTTTTGGTTACGTTGAAAGAGATGACCCCTGCGGTTTTGGTATCGATGTCCGTTATCCAACTGTCGTTGCATTTGGCAGACAGGGTCGCATTTGCGACGGGGTTTTCGATCGTGTATTCGATTTGGAAAGGTCCTCCTTCGGCCGGAACATCGAGGCTCTCTTTGGCGAATACGATTTCAGGCTGTGCATTCGGAAAGGTCTGTTTCACTTTGAAAGAAGGCGCCGGCTGGATATCCGCGTACGAAACTTCGATGATTGCTTCTCTCTTTT
>OHRB01000332.1_pt1 | contig 24863 bp, 20 predicted proteins | sample 1578381 | NCBI WGS metagenome assembly OHRB01 (sample SAMEA3879566, study PRJEB24766) | human gut metagenome | biome: human-associated habitat; feature: feces | place: USA | collected 1985/1987
TCGCGGAGGGCGTGGATAGAAATACCCGGTCGTAGGTCTTATCGCCCTCCAGAGCTGGTCGCCCTCCTCGCGGAGGGCGTGGATAGAAATCGCCATTCCTACACACAGATAACAGCCCAGGGCGGTCGCCCTCCTCGCGGAGGGCGTGGATAGAAATCGCGCAGACTTTGGCCCTCTCGGTGCTGCCGTTGAGGTCGCCCTCCTCGCGGAGGGCGTGGATAGAAATTCCACCAGCTGGACGCTGATGGGGCCGTCGACGTGTCGCCCTCCTCGCGGAGGGCGTGGATAGAAATAACTACGCCACCTACTCGCAGAGCCTCGCCCGCATCGTCGCCCTCCTCGCGGAGGGCGTGGATAGAAATGCTTGTGCCCAATGTGCCAGTGGCGGCGCTCGCTCAAGGTCGCCCTCCTCGCGGAGGGCGTGGATAGAAATTTGTAGATCTTCTGGAGCCAGCTGAATGCGCCGCGTCGCCCTCCTCGCGGAGGGCGTGGATAGAAATTCACGCACCGGGCGATGTCCTCCAGCTCGGTGCTGGTCGCCCTCCTCGCGGAGGGCGTGGATAGAAATTTTGTGCTGGCCATCTGGCATGGCTCCTTTCTTAGTCGCCCTCCTCGCGGAGGGCGTGGATAGAAATTCTACCAACTGGACGCTGACGGGGCCGTCGACGTAGTCGCCCTCCTCGCGGAGGGCGTGGATAGAAATACACTGACCGTGTCGGCGAGGATGCCGTCAACCGTCGCCCTCCTCGCGGAGGGCGTGGATAGAAATATGTCTACATTATAGCATCAAAATATCACCTAGTGTCGCCCTCCTCGCGGAGGGCGTGGATAGAAATAATACGTCGCAGGGTATGCTCAACCTCACGACCGCGTCGCCCTCCTCGCGGAGGGCGTGGATAGAAATCCTGCACAACCGGGTCAGCGAGCTGATCTCCCTGTGTCGCCCTCCTCGCGGAGGGCGTGGATAGAAATGAAGAAAAAGTGAACGTATACCGCGAAAATAAGGTCGCCCTCCTCGCGGAGGGCGTGGATAGAAATGTCTATCCCTACCACCATCGGCCAGTTGCGCCAGGTCGCCCTCCTCGCGGAGGGCGTGGATAGAAATAAGTGAGAACATCTTACCAGAAAATGGGTCGAATTGTCGCCCTCCTCGCGGAGGGCGTGGATAGAAATGGCCATACTGTACGCCGTCGTCATATGCGGATTTGGTCGCCCTCCTCGCGGAGGGCGTGGATAGAAATGCTTTTATAACCAGGCAAAGGCCGGATACGACACGTCGCCCTCCTCGCGGAGGGCGTGGATAGAAATAACGTTTTATCGAACAAGGCGATGTGCCCGGCGCGTCGCCCTCCTCGCGGAGGGCGTGGATAGAAATCATCTACAGCCTCTCTATTTGGCTCTGCTGCTACCGTCGCCCTCCTCGCGGAGGGCGTGGATAGAAATCCGGATGTACTGGTGATCATTGATGGCCTGTACATGTCGCCCTCCTCGCGGAGGGCGTGGATAGAAATGGGAAAAGATCGCGGGCCCTGCTGAGAACGGTAACGTCGCCCTCCTCGCGGAGGGCGTGGATAGAAATTTGTGGTGGCTGTCATAGAAAAAGCCGGTCAGCTGGTCGCCCTCCTCGCGGAGGGCGTGGATAGAAATATGTGCAGCATGAAGGCGAGGGCCGAGGACGCACAGTCGCCCTCCTCGCGGAGGGCGTGGATAGAAATCTTGATCGCCATCTGGAGCTGAGGGGCGGTGCCGGTCGCCCTCCTCGCGGAGGGCGTGGATAGAAATATCAACGAACACCTCACGATTGAAGTCGTCCGTGCGTCGCCCTCCTCGCGGAGGGCGTGGATAGAAATCGGTCGGCTCCACCATCCTGCAGGGCACTGTGACGTCGCCCTCCTCGCGGAGGGCGTGGATAGAAATTGACGACCCGGCTGTGGCGAAAGCTTACATGGGCGTCGCCCTCCTCGCGGAGGGCGTGGATAGAAATAAGAACCGGCTGGAAACCATCCCGACCAAGTACGGTCGCCCTCCTCGCGGAGGGCGTGGATAGAAATGCGAAGGCTGTCATTGCCAGCATGAAGGCAAAGGTCGCCCTCCTCGCGGAGGGCGTGGATAGAAATCGGTTTCTGCCGATGCGGTACACTTAGGCCACAAGTCGCCCTCCTCGCGGAGGGCGTGGATAGAAATGACGTATGCCTTGATGGTGGACTGGAGGGTGCGGGGTCGCCCTCCTCGCGGAGGGCGTGGATAGAAATTTCTACAGCGAGGACTGAGCGCAGGGCACAGCGACGGTCGCCCTCCTCGCGGAGGGCGTGGATAGAAATTACTTTGCCTTGATCTCCTGCCGCATGGCCTTGGCGTCGCCCTCCTCGCGGAGGGCGTGGATAGAAATAATGGGCGATATACCTTGAACTAAATCCCTTTTACGTCGCCCTCCTCGCGGAGGGCGTGGATAGAAATACAATATAGACAGTAAACAAACTTATTTACACACCGTCGCCCTCCTCGCGGAGGGCGTGGATAGAAATGTTGCTTGCGACTAAGACAACGTGGCGTAATAAAGTCGCCCTCCTCGCGGAGGGCGTGGATAGAAATTTCTCGAAACGGAAGCAGACGAGGATGACAAGAGCGTCGCCCTCCTCGCGGAGGGCGTGGATAGAAATAGCAAGCATCTGTTATCCAGCCTATTATGGCAAGGTCGCCCTCCTCGCGGAGGGCGTGGATAGAAATACCTACACAGATGTGTCCAGCGGTTCCAGCGACACGTCGCCCTCCTCGCGGAGGGCGTGGATAGAAATGATGATTTCCCGCTTGGCATCGACGCTCAGACTGTGTCGCCCTCCTCGCGGAGGGCGTGGATAGAAATTTGCAAGTCGGTAGGCCATCGTCGAAAACCGCCCGTCGCCCTCCTCGCGGAGGGCGTGGATAGAAATTTTTTGCCCTCCAGAACGTAGTCTTGGATGATGTCGTCGCCCTCCTCGCGGAGGGCGTGGATAGAAATAAACCATTTGGCTGAGTGAATAACTTAATCTTTCCAAGTCGCCCTCCTCGCGGAGGGCGTGGATAGAAATTGTAGCGATTGCACAAAGAAGCGTCAGAAGGCTGGTCGCCCTCCCCGCGGAGGGCGTGGATAGAAATGCCAATGATACGTTGACCATCAACATCCCTGCTGGGTCGCCCTCCTCGCGGAGGGCGTGGATAGAAATAAACAAAGATTACCCCGAGTTCTTGCAGCTTTACCGTCGCCCTCCTCGCGGAGGGCGTGGATAGAAATTTGTCTGGTCCGAAAATTCGCCCAGACCGTTTTCCGTCGCCCTCCTCGCGGAGGGCGTGGATAGAAATATGTGCACCGTGCTGGACGCCGCAATTCTGGCCAGTCGCCCTCCTCGCGGAGGGCGTGGATAGAAATGGTTTCGAAGCCGATGACCGTCCGTGCGGCGCTGGTCGCCCTCCTCGCGGAGGGCGTGGATAGAAATTCTCCCTTTGCAGCACTGCGGGGTTATGATGAGCAGGTTGCCCTCCTCACGGAGGGCGTGGATAGAAATACCGTGAAAAATGTACCCGGCCCGGAGTTGGGCCGTCGCCCTCCTCACGGAGGGCGTGGATAGAAATGGCATATCAATGGTCTTGGACTGGTTCATCAGTGCGTCGCCCTCCTCACGGAGGGCGTGGATAGAAATACCTCCAGTCGAATTCAAGATAAAAGCCCAGCGAAGTCGCCCTCCTCACGGAGGGCGTGGATAGAAATTTCCGTTTGCGTTTGCAGGACCGGTAATTGAAGGTCGCCCTCCTCACGGAGGGCGTGGATAGAAATAAGGCAGCGTGCGCAGAGGCCGGGACGACCCCAAAGTCGCCCTCCTCACGGAGGGCGTGGATAGAAATTTGAGAGCCTTGCGCTCATCTTCGAGGTCGTGCCAGTCGCCCTCCTCGCGGAGGGCGTGGATAGAAATTCATATCAGCAGGCAAAACAAGCATAAATGAATTTGTCGCCCTCCTCGCGGAGGGCGTGGATAGAAATTCTCCCTTTGCAGCCCTGCGGGGTTATGATGAGCAGTCGCCCTCCTCGCGGAGGGCGTGGATAGAAATGGCTCCATCCTGAAGCAGCAGCGTTGCAAGCGCGGGTCACCCTCCTCGCGGAGGGCATGGATAGAAATGACAAGGACAACTGGACGGCGGGCGGTGCGCAGTGTCGCCCTCCTCACGGAGGGCGTGGATAGAAATACTTGAACAGCTTGTCGGTGCTTTCCGCATATTCGTCGCCCTCCTCGCGGAGGGCGTGGATAGAAATTCCTTGCCCCAGCTAACAGCGTATTCTGCCCTGCATCCCGGCATCGCCAACCTTTCCCCCATTGGCCTCATCGTGCGCGGTACAAAACAAAAGCAAAAGGCGGCATGACCCGTTGTATGGGCCACGCCGCCTTTTGCGTCAGAGCTCGTTTGCCTGCAGCACACAGGCACAATACCCCGGTTCGGGCTGATAGCAGTGGATGGTCAGGTATTTGTCCACCTCCGGGCTGTAATCGTGGAGGGTATGCTTCGTACCGTTCAGCGCCACATCTGCATAGGACACCAGCCACTTTTTGTCCCCATTGGGGAACACCTTGTAAAACGAGCGGTCCAGCATTTCCTCCACCGGCACACCCTCGATATTGGCCATTTCCGCATTGCAATAGCGGAAGATGAAATCCACGCCGTGTCCATCTTCATTGAAGACCAGCTCGATGACACAGAACGCCAGCGGCATATCGTCCAGCAGGCTGCATTTTTCTAGCAGGCTCATGCTCATGGGGCGAGGCTTCGTGTCGGACAGCCCGATCTCCATGCGCAGGCGGCGGTGGCTGCTCAGGCCGCGCTTGCGTCCCTGAAACGTGCGGCCATCCGACATGGTATAAACGCCATCGTTGCCGATGTTTACGATCTGGCTGCGGTTCACTGCGATTCCCTTGCTGATGTTCAGGAACTGATCTTCCGGCAGAACAGACAGGACGCCGTGCATCGGCGCATACAGCGCGGCTTCCCCGCCGTCCATGCGGTGAAGGACCGTTTTCCGGTCGCTGCGGTAAAGATATAAAATGTTTTCCGGGCAGAGATTGTGTTTTTGCATCCATCTATTCAGGTCGCTCATTGCAGTGCTCCTTTGTCAGTTGATGACTTTAGTATAACATACTGCCGTGCGGCCGACAAGGAGGATTCGTGAAAGACGCAGCTCAATGGAGCTTTCAACAATAATCCGAGGCATTTTTTGTTAAAACTCACGTTTTTGCGTGTCTCGCATAGAAACTATTGACTTTTCAGCATTCTTTTCGTATGATGAACGCAGAACACCGAATGGTTTTCCCCATAAAGCGCATACGCATAAAGCATAAAGCAAAAGACATAACAGGAGGTCTCATGTTATGAAAATGACCCGCCGTGATTTTTTGAACGTTTCTACTGCGGCTGCGGTGGTTTGCGCAGCTACACTTTTGCCCGTAGAGAAAGCCGCAGCCGCACAGCAGACGCTGGCTGCACAGAACCTTCTGGAGCAGGCGTATCTGTACGCCTTTCCGCTGGTGATCATGGATGCTACGCGGACGGCTTCCACAAACACCCGCACAGCTACAAGCAACAAGGCCCCCATCAACCAGTTCATCCATGCGGAAAAGCTGGCAGATGCAACGACCCGTGTGGTGGTTACGCCGAATGTGGATACCATCTATACGCAGGCGTTTCTGGATGTCGGCGCAGAACCAATGATCTACGGCGTGCCGCAGACCGACCGCTTTTTTAATGTACAGGTGCTGGATGCGTGGACAAACACCGCCGCTGTGCTGGAAACGCCGGGGCTTTATGCCATTACCCGTGCAGACTGGCAGGGCGAACTGCCGGAAGGGGTGCAGCGCATTGATGTGCCTACCACGATGGTCTGGACCATTGCCCGCATCGTGCTTTCCGGACAGGAGGAACTGCCCAACGTCCGGGCTATTCAGGATAAGATGCAGCTGATGCCGCTTTCCGCCTATCAGGCGGGTGGATGGACCGCCCCCGCAGGCAGCTATGACCCTGCCAATGACTTTGTGCCGGTAAAGCACGTTCTTGCTATGGACGCAAAGGAATTCTTTGATACCGCTAACCAGCTGATGGAAACCAACCCGCCCGCTGCGGCAGATGCGCCGGTACTCCGGGAGCTTGCAGCACTGCATGTCGGCCCCGGTGAGAAGTTCGATGACAAGGCGCTGGGTCTGTTCAGCGGGCTGCGCTGGAAGCTGATGCTGCTCCAGCTGAAGAAAAAGCTGCAAAGCGAATCGGAGTGCTATACACGCCAGATGGGTCAGTGGATCTATTTCGGCGACCCCATCGGCAACTTTGGCACAGCATATACCTACCGTACCATGGTGGCGCTGCGGGGTCTGGGTGCCAACACCACCGATGTTGCCATCTACCCTAAAACAGATGTGGACAGCACCGGCACAGTCCTGACCGGCAAAAAGACCTATACGCTGCATATCGAGGCAGATCCTCCCACACTGGAAAAGGGCTTCTGGTCGGTGACCGCCTACGGGGAGAACGATTTCCTCATTGAAAACCCCATTGACCGCTACTGCGTCAACGACCGCTCCGGTCTGCACCGTAATCCGGACGGCTCGATCGATATCACCCTTTCCAAAGAGGCACCGGCGGACACGACCAACTGGCTGCCGGTAGGAGAGGGCGATTTCCACCTCTTCCTTCGTATCTATAAACCGGATGCCGCCGCACTGACAGACTGGCAGCCGCCGGTCGTCCGCACAAACTGATCCGTAATAAGGAGGAACCTGCTATGAAAATGACCCGTCGGAATTTTATTTCAGCTTCGGCTGCTACAATGCTGGCGTGCGGAGTATCCTTGTCTGCACATGCAGCCGGAAGCGAAGCCGAAAATAATAGCCTGAACTTTATCGCTGATTTCTTCAGCGACCCTTCAAAGCCGGGGACGACGCAGGATGCGACGAGCTGTACCGCAGAAAAAAATGCGGAGTGGTACAGCAAACTGGATTTTTCCGACCGGCAGGAATTTGACAATGCAATGCGCGGCCTGCTGGACGATCAGGAAGGCAGGGTCATTTACAACGATGACGGAACAACGGCGTGGGATCTGCAAAGCTATGGCGATCTGGATTGCGATGCGCCGGATACGGTCAACCCCAGCCTGTGGCGGAATACCCAACTCAACGCCAAAGCCGGTCTGTTTGAAGTATGTGACGGCATCTATCAGGTGCGCGGCTTTGATATGGCCAATGCGACCTTCATCCGCACCAACCACGGCTGGATCATTTTTGATGTCCTGATGTGCAAAGAAAATATGCAGGCAGCAAAAGCGTTGATGGAAAACCGGTTCGGACCGCTGGATGTCAAAGCTGTGCTGTACAGTCATAGCCATGTGGATCACTTTGGCGGCGCAGAGGGTGCGATCGACCGGAACGATGTAGCGGACCCCAGCCTTTCCATTGACAAACAGCTTGCCTCGGGCAAAACGGTCATCCTTGCACCGGAAGGATTTTTGAAACACGCCATCAGCGAAAACGTCTATGCCGGCATCGCAATGGCCCGGCGTGCGCAGTATCAGTATGGTACAGTGCTGGAAAAAGGAGAGAAAGGAGCACTCTCCATCGGCATCGGCATGGGACAGTCTACCGGTACGGTGACCCTCATCGCTCCTACCTACGAGATCGGGGAAGATGTTCCAAAGCTGACCATCGACGGGCTGGAGATCGAATTCCAGCTGACCCCCGGCACCGAAGCCCCTGCCGAAATGAACGCCTATTTCCCGAAGTACCGTGCCCTCTGGATGGCCGAAAACTGCACCGGCACCCTGCACAACCTCTACACCCTGCGTGGCGCACAGGTGCGGGATGCCAACGATTGGGCGAAGTACATCATCGAGGCTGACCAGCGCTTCTGTGACAAGACCGACGTGGTGTTCCAGAGCCACAACTGGCCGCACTGGGGCGAGGAGATCCACGAGTATCTGTTGAACACGGCTGCGATCTACAAGTTCATCCACGACCAGACCCTGCACTATATGAACATGGGGTACACCTCCAACGAGATCGCCGCCATGATCTCGTTGCCGGATGCGCTCGAAAAAGTCTGGTATACCCGCCAGTATTACGGCACGCTGCCGCATAACGCCAAAGCCATCTACCAGAAATATCTGGGCTGGTACGATGCGAACCCGGTCAATCTGGACCCGCTCCCGCCCAGCGAAACAGCAAAAAAGATGGTGGAGTATCTCGGCAGTACGGAAGCCGTTCTGCTTCGGGCAAAAAAGGACTACAACAAGGGCGAGTATCAGTGGGTGGCTCAGATCACAAAGGAGCTGGTCTTTGCAGATCCATCCAACCAGAAGGCGCGCAACCTGTGCGCCGATGCGCTGGAGCAGTTGGGTTATCAGGCAGAGTCCGGTGCGTGGCGCAATGCGTATCTGATGGGCGCAGCGGAACTGCGGAACGGCAATCTGTCCGGGCGTGCCCGCACGGCGAATGGTCTCACCAACAGTATGCGCGCAATGACGGTCTCCATGCTGTTGGACTATATCGCCATCCTGACCGATGCCAACGCTGCGCAGAACGATGACCTGACCCTGAATTTAACCGTAACGGATGAGAACGAGCAGTTCTATGTCACCCGCAAGAACGGCGTGCTGCTGACCTATCCGGGCGAGAACCGCCCGGATGCGCAGGCGTCCGTTACCTGTCGGCGGCTGCAACTGTTTGCTCTGATGACCGGTCAGCAGGCGGGTCAGGTCCAGATCACAGGCGATGCCACCGTTCTGAAGCGCCTGCTGGCGTACGCCTCCAAGTTCGAGAAGACTTTCAATGTGATCGAACCGTAAAAACTGACTGCAAATAACAAACACAGCCCCGCTTTGGTGAAGAAGGATCCAAAGCGGGGCTGTGCTTTCATGAAGGAGAAATGAAGGGAATATCAGGTTACAGATTCAGTTCAAACTGTTCCACCGTAACAGTTGCTTTGCCATCGGCAGCAAAGGTGATGCCATCGGCAGACTGGGGGGTGTAGATCCATGCGGTCATGGTCTGCTCACCGTCGTTGACAAAGACCTCCACGCTGTTTTTGTCCAGCAGGATGCGGAGCTTCAGGGCACCGTTCTGGCTGCGGACCTTGCAGCTGCGGCGGTGTACGATGTCGGCACGGGAACCGGCATAGCTGCGATCCATCGTCAGCTGTGAGGTGTAGGGGTCGTAGGTCAGGCTGGTGTGATGGTCTGCATCGGCGGCCAGCTTGAGAGTGAAGGAGCGGTATTCGCCGGGCTGCACCGTGACGGTCAGGTCCGCCACACGGCCCTTGATGCCTTCCAGAGAAGTTTCGCTTTGCACCGTCACATTTTCGTGGAAGGTGCGCTTACCGTGGACGGCATCCAGCTCCCGCACGGGGGTCTGAAGAATGCGCCCGTCCTTGATGTGCAGTTCGCGCGGGCAGATGGTCTGCCCGAACCACTTGCAGCCCTTGGGCTTATCCTCGGTGTCCGACCATGTCTGCAGCCATGCGGTCATGATCCGGCGGCCATCCGGGGCAAGGGTGGTCTGGGTGGCGTAGAAGTCGATGCCGCCGTCCATCAGCTGCACGTTTTCCTTGGTGAAGGTGTGGGTGGCTTCGTCATAACTGCCGATGAAGGCAATGACGTTGTGACCATTGTGGAACTCGCCCTTGGGCAGCATCTCCATAGGCCCCAGCATCAGGACCTGCTTGCCGTCCAGCGGGAAGAAGTCCGGGCACTCCCACATTTTGCCGTACTGATTGTTGCAGCGTTCCAGCACCGTGACAAAGTGCCAGTCGAAACCGTCCTTGCTCTGGAACAGTGCCGCTGCGCCGCTGCCGTCCTCGGCCCGGCAGACGGTAACGACAGAGTAGGTGCCGTCGGCCTCACGCCAGATCTTGGGGTCCCGGAAGTCGAACCTGCTGAAGCCTTCCGGCAGGTCTTTCTGGGTCAGCACCGGGTTGCAGGCAGGCTTTTCGTAGTTGAGACCGTCACCGATGGCAATGCTCTGGGTCTGGATGTCCCGCATCTCCCCATTGGGCTGCTTTTCTGCCACCACACTGGTGTACATCAGCAGCTGCTTGCCGTCATCCATCTCGGTGGCAGAACCGGAGAAGCAGCCGGGGCCGTTGTCTGCGGGGGAATCCGGGGCAAGTGCACAGGGCAGATACTCCCAGTGCAGCAGGTCGGTGCTGACGGCGTGACCCCAGTGCATGGGCGCCCACCGCACATCGTAGGGATTATACTGATAGAACTGATGATACTGCCCCTTATAGTAGGAGAAGCCGTTGGGGTCATTGAGCCAGCCCACATAGGGGGTCATGTGGTAGGCAGGGCGTTCCGCCGGGGAAATGGCAGCGCCGTGCTCGGCCTCGTAGGCACGGGCTTTTTGTAAAGTCAAATCGTTCATGGAATCCTCCAAAGGAAAGAATTCTTATGCGTAGTAAGCATCCAGATATTTCTGCATAATGCCAAGATAGTCGGACAGGCCGTAGGCTTCCAGCTTGCTCAGATATTCGTTCCACTCTGCATCCGTAGTGCCGTTCATGATCCAGTTCGCCTTCTGCGTATTCATGTAGGTCTGCAGATCTGCCTGCAGGTTAGAGACCTGCTCGGTGTCCTCGTTGCTCATAAAGACATTGGGATAGACATAATCGTTGTTCATATCCGGGGTGTAGATATCCTTGATCCAGTCCAGACGGTACTGTGCATCGTCCGGGCAGGTAACGTATACACCATAGTAATCATCCAGAACCGCCAGAGGCCCGCCGACACACTGCGCCTCACGGACTTCCACGGGAGAAGCATCGCCCAGAGGAGCGTGCTTCAGCATGGGCTCGCCCTTATCGTTGGTGGACAGTTCAAAAATGTTAAAGCCTTCCTCATCGCCGTAAGTACCCCAGTTGTTCTGAGGAGACTGGAGAGGTGCGTACATCTGATCCAGCCATGCGCAAACCAGTGCAGGATTAGTCGCCTTTGCGGTAACAACGCACTTGCCGCGGGCAAAGCCGCTGGTGAAAGAGCCGTTCTGCGGAGTGATATTCCGGGTATCGGCGGTCAGGGCAGGCAGCGGCTCCCAGTCGGTCAGGTTGTCAATGTTGGCAACATCCCAGCTGAAGCAGACACCATAGCGGCCAGCCTTGCCCTTGGAAACATAGGTGGACCACTCCTGCGTGAAGCACTCCGGGTCAATGAGCTTCTCGGCATACAGCTTGTGCAGCCAGTCCAGACCATCACGGTAGCCCTGCTGGGTGGCGGCGCAGATGACTTTCCGGTCGTTGGTAACAGCGATATGGCGGTCTTTGTCTGCATCGCCGTAGCCTTCGCCAAAGCCATTGATGAGGATGCTGGGGTCCTGATCGCCATTGTTGACGATGCAGGACATGGGGATGATATCACCGTCAATGCCATACTCTGCCTTGATAGAAGCGGCGTTATCACGGAATGCCATCAGCACCTGCTCAAACTCGTCCACTGTGGTGGGCATCGACAGACCGAGGAAGTTCAGCCACTTGGTATTGATGAAGCTCATGTTGCCAATGGTCTGGATGGCGGTCTTTTCTGAGCCGAGCTGCTCGATCCAGGGCAGTGCCCAGATGTGGCCATCGCTGTCGGTACACATGGTGCGGTACTCCGGGTACTGCTCAAAGACCTTCTGGAGATTCGGCATATTGTTGTCAATGTAGTCTTCCAGATTGAGGATGACACCCTGATCTGCGTAGCGCAGCAGATTGCTGTCGGTAAAATCAGCAGTAAAAACAAAATCCGTCAGGGTGTTGGGGTTGGACATATTCAGGGTGATCTTATCGTTCCACTGGTCGGACTGGATGGCGGTCCAGTCGATGTGCACATTGGTCTGCTCTTCCAGACGCTTGAAGATGGTGCGGTTGTTCGGCTCGGATTCGCTGCCCACAGGGAAGCTGGTCATACCGGTAAAGGTGACCTTTTCGGACAGCGGAAATGTAACGGCACCGGTCGTGTCCACAGCTGCGGCAGCAGAATTGCTGCCGCCGGTGGATTTGCCGCCGCCACAGGCAGACAGAGCAGCGGCAGAACCCGCCAGAGCGCAGACCTTGAGGAAGTTGCGGCGAGAGATCAGCTTTTTCATGGTATTTTCTCCTTTTTTGTGTTTCTTTCTTCGTGTAGCAGATGAGCGTACCGGCTCATAAAATTCTGGAATATCCTCAGCCTTTAATGGAACCAGCCATGATGCCGGCATCAAAATACTTCTGGAAGAAGGGATACATCACCAGCAGCGGCAGACTGGAAATAATAATGGTTGCATATTTGAGCAGCTCTGCCATCTTCGCACGTTCGGCAGTGCTCTGGATATCTGCGATCATGCCGGATTCCGGCTGGCTCTGGATCAGGATGGAACGCAGCACCAGCTGCAGCGGCTGCTTCGATGCGCTGTTCAGGTAGATCATGGCATCAAAGTAGCTGTTCCACATTGCCACGAACTGCCACAGAGCCAGAACGGCCACCACCGGCATACAGACGGGCAGCAGGATCTTGAAGAAGTAAAGCATCTCGCTGGCTCCATCCACATCCGCAGCTTCACGCAGCTCACGCGGGATGCCTTGATAATAGGTACGGGCAATGATCATGTTCCACACGCTGAATGCTCCCGGCAGAATGACCGCCCACATGGAATCCAGCAGACCCAGATTGTTGATGAGCAGGTAGGTGGGGATCAGACCGCCGCTGAAAAACATCGTGATCACAAACAAGGTGTTGAAGATCGTTTTGCCTTTGAAGTCCGGCAGCGACATGGGATAAGCGGCAAGCATCGTCACAGCTACCGAGATGATGGTGAAGATGATCGAGTAAAGGATTGCGTTCCTGAAGCCGACCCAGATCTGCTTGTCCGAAACGACACGCTGGTAAGCATCCAGACTCCACTTGCTGAAATCAAAGGAGATGCCCTTGTTTTGCAGAGTGACCGGGTCCATAAAGGACGCGATGACGATGTAGATCATCGGAACGATGATCGCCAGCAGGAACAAGCCCAGAAGTGCGTAGCCGCAGTACAGGATGATCTTATCTTGTCTGGTGTAGAGGGCCATTTTTGATTTTTTCTGTTTTGCCATGGTAAACCCCTCCTTACAAGCCCTTGCCATCGTTCATTTTGGCAACGACCTTGTTCACTGCAATCAGCAGGATGACGTTGACAACGGTGTTGAACAGACCGACTGCCGTGGAAAAGCTGTAATCGCCGTCCAACAGGCCCTTTTTATAAACGTACGTTGCAATGATCTCGGCAGTGTTCAGGTTCAGGTCGGTTTGCAGGGCATAGGCTTTTTCAAAACCGATGCTCATGATGTTGCCTGCCTGCAGGATAAACTGAATAACGACCATATCCTTAATGGCGGGCCACTCCACCGTCATGATCTGCTGGATCAGGTTTGCGCCGTCGATCATCGCAGCTTCCTTCAGATCTTTGCTGGCGTTAGAAAGGGATGCGGTGTACATGATGGAGGCCCAGCCGGCACCCTGCCAGATGCCGCTGATGATGTAGATGGGGCGGAACACTTCCGGAAGCGTCATGAAATTGATGCTGGTGTGAAGCAGGCCGTTCACCGGACCGGTGACACTCAGCAGCACCCGGACGATGCCGCACAGCACGATGACCGAGATGAAGTTGGGCATATACAGCACCAGCTGCACCTTCTGCTTGATCTTCTTGCTCTCGATACGGTTGAGCAGGAATGCCAGCAGGATAGGAATCGGGAAGCCCCACAGCAGACCGTAGACGCTCAGCTTCAGGGTGTTGATCAGATAGCGCTGGAAGTCCGGCGAGGACATGAAGCGGGTAAAGTTTTTGAAGCCTACCCACTCGCTGCCCCAGATACCTTTGAAGGGATTGTACTTCTGGAACGCGATCAGCACACCGCCCATGGGAGCGTACTTGAACACCAGCGTCAGCGCCACGGCAGGCAGCAGGAACAGCAGGTAAAGCTGCCAATGCCGTTTGATGTAGACCCATGTGTTGTGCAGCTTGCGTTCTGCTGCCAGCACAGCCGTTTCCGACGAGGCTGTCTTTGCTTTCATGAATCATTCTCCTCCTTTTTGATTTGTTTGCCGCTTGATTTGCATTTTACATTTGCACCTTTGAATTTTGCACTTTTTACTTTGATTGTGCAAATGTAAAACTCTGTAATTCATTTATACCACGCAAGCAAGCGAATGTCAACGATAATTCATAGTATATATCAAGAAATACTGTGGATTTGTACAGATGCACAAATTCGAAAGTGCGCAAATATGCAAAATGATGATTTGCATTTTTACGTTTGACTAATTTGTGCATTTGCACTATACTGGAGTCATAAAGAACAAGATCCGTCACCAGACTTTATCTATAAAAGAGGGAACATCCGCCTCTATACTGTAAAGAAAGAGGATGACTTATGACAACCAAGGTCACCATTCAGGATATTGCAAACGAACTGCAGCTTTCCCGCAACACAGTTTCAAAGGCCATCAACAACACCGGTGTGCTGGCAGATGCCACACGGGAGAAGATCCTGCGCAAAGCCGCCGAAATGGGCTATAAGCAGTTCGCCTATCTGCCGCTGTTTCAGGAAGACGCTGCAAAAACAGCAGCGCCTTCCATTCTGCCGAGTGACAAACGGGAGATCGCCATGCTGACGACCCGGTTTCTGAACAGCTCTCACTTTTCCTCCACGATGCTGGATCGTTTCCAGTCGGAAATCGACCATCTGCATAGCTGCATGACCATTCATCGCATTTCTCTCATGGAGCTGAAAGAGAAAAAACTTCCATCTTCTCTCAACATCCAGCGCACAGCCGGCATCATCTGCTTTGAAGTATTCGACTATGACTACGCACAGATGCTGTGCGATCTGGATGTTCCGCTGCTGTTTGTAGACAGCCCTGTGATGAATATGCGTCCTCCTCTTAAAGCTGACCGCCTTTATATGGAAAACCGCATTGAGATCCAGAATGCGGTGACCCACATGGTCCAGCGCGGCAAAAAACGCATCAGCTTTGCGGGGGATAAAAACCACTGTCAGTCCTTCTTTGAGCGCTATATGGCTTATAAGGATGCAATGGAGCACCTTGGTCTGACAGAAGGCCTGAGCACCTGTGCGATGCCATCTGGACAGCAGAACTATCCGGTATCCCTGTACGAAACCATCCGTCGGTTCAAAACGATGCCGGATGCCTTTGTCTGCGCCAATGACTTTGTTGCCATGGATCTGGTCAAGGCATTGGATGAGCTGGGGTATTCGGTTCCCGATGATATCTGGGTCTGCGGCTTCGATGACAGTCAGGAGGCTTCCTACTTTGCCCCCCGTCTGACTTCGATCCATATCCATGGACAGATCATGGGCTACACCGCTGCCAATCTGCTTATGACCCGCATCGAAGAGCCATCGCTGAACTATCGCACCGTCTATACGGAAACCAACCTGATCCTGCGCGAATCCACAGGAGATTGAGCGAAAGGAGAACCCCCATGCGTGACCTGTGCAATACGGACAAGCCGCTGTTTGCTGTGCTGACGAAATTGACTTACAGTGCTTACCTGAACATCTTATGGCTCGTGTGCAGCCTGCCCATCGTTACCATAGGGGCTTCTACGACCGCATTGTTCTACGTCACGCTCAAAATGGCGGAAGATCGGGACGATGGTCTGACCCGGATGTTTTTTAAGGCGTTCCGGGAAAATTTTAAGCCTGCCACAAAGCTCTGGCTTATCCTGCTGGCAGTCGGCAGTTTCCTGGCTGCGGATGGCTTTGTGCTGCGCCGAATGTGGAGCGAAAACATTTTCTGGACACTGCTCACGGCAGCGCTTATTGGTGCGGCAGTTCTGTACGGCATCGTTCTGCTGTATGCCTTTCCTCTGCTGGCACGGTTTGAAAACACCACCTTCGGCATCCTGAAAACAGCGTTTCTCGTGGGTGTCCGGTATCTGTTTTGCACCCTGCTGATGGCGGCGATCTATGGCATCATGGGGTACGTCATAGTGTTTGTGTTCACGCCTGCATTCCTGCTGGGCATGGGCTTCTGCGCCATGCTCTGCTCCTTTCTGATGCTTCGGATCCTCTATCTGATCGGTGGAGACCCGGATGCAGTATACGAGGAATACGACCATGACAAAAACTGACCGGGATACGCTCCGCTCTCTCCATGGGCGTAAAAAGTGGGAGCACATCTGGGCATATTACAAGCTGCCCATTGCGATCGTGCTCATCGTCGTCTATATCCTCGGCTATGCAGCCTACCGCCATGTGACGAAAAAAGAGGATGTGCTTTACCTTGGTCTGGTAAATATCACTGCCGGGTCTGATCTGACGGAACAGCTTACCACCGGCTTTGCCGAGGCGCAGGGTCTGACCAAAAAGCAACAGGTCGATCTGCTGTCTGGCTTGCTGCTCAGCGAAAGCGAACACGCAGAGGAGCAGTATGTATATGCTTCGGAGATGAAGCTGCTGGGTGCAGTCAGTGCCCAGCGGTTAGATGTTGTTCTGATGGACGAATATGCACGGGATCGACTGTTGGCAGATGATTATTTTCTCGATCTGCGGACACTGGATGCGTCTTTCCATGCACTGCCGGGTCTGAACGCCGGTGGGACCGTGCTGGATATTTCGGACACGCCGTTTGTCAGGCAGGCAGGTTTTTCTGGCAAGGTCTATCTTGGGGTGGTGCAGAATGCACCGCACCCAGAGCGTGCAGCCGCTTACATTCATTATCTGTTCCAGCGGTAATCGTTGGGTTTTAGCTTATAGGATAAAATAAGGAGAAAACGCATGGACATTTTAACGATTGGTGAAGTTTTGATCGACCTGACCCAGACCGGCAAGGATGCGCGCGGCATTCCTCAGTTTGCCGCAAACCCCGGCGGTGCCCCGGCCAATCTGGCGGTGGCAGCCGCCCGGCTGGGCGCACAGACCGCCTTTATCGGCAAGGTGGGTGCGGATGCCTTTGGCCGCTACCTGAAAGAGGTTCTGGCAGAAAACAAGGTGGACGTTTCCGGCATGGCGGTGGATGCAGACCATCCCACCACCATGGCCGTCGTGTCAGTGGATGCCACCGGCGAGCGGGATTTCAGCTTCTACCGCAGCGCCAACGCTGACGTGATGCTGTGCAAAGAGGACATTTCGGACGAGGCTCTGAAAGCCGCGAAAATCGTCCACTTCGGCTCTGTCAGCCTCACCGCTGACCCCTCCCGCACCGCTACGCTGGATGCCGCTGCCCGCGCCAAAAAGCTGGGTGCTGTCATTACTTATGACCCGAATTACCGTGCCAACCTCTGGAAGAACAAAGAGGAGGCCATTGCCCAGATGAAAGCCCCCCTGCCGCTGGTGGATATTCTGAAAGTTTCCGATGAGGAGCTGCCCCTGCTCACCGGCACCACCGACTGCGAAAGCGGCACGGCACAACTGGCACAGAACGGCATCCGGCTGATTTTTGTCACCTTGGGTGCAAACGGCGTATTCTACCGCTTTGGGGACAAGACCGGCCATGTGGCTGGCGTTCCCTGCAAGGTAGGCGACACCAACGGCGCAGGCGATACCTTCTTTGGGGCTGCCCTGTCCAAGCTCTGCAAGGAGGAGTTGGACACCCTGACTGTGGACAAGCTGGAAAGCATTCTGGCCTTTGCCAATAAAGCTGCCAGCATCACCACCAGCCGCCACGGTGCAATTCCGGCGATGCCTATATTGGAAGAAGTCGAAAAATAACAGAACCGGCCACCGACCTGTATCAAATGACACAGGCTGGTGGCCGGGAACCATGGGTTAGAAGATTAAAGGCAAAACAAAAAACAGGGTGCGCCCCTGAATAGGACGCACCCTGAAAAATCCACATGCGATAGCGATATGTACAACAGGGCGCTCCCCTTCGGAACGCTCTGTTTTTCTTTGCTGGCTTTATCGGGGTAAGGGGAAATGTTTGTGGACTTTTTCTTTTTGTTCAAACGCACACTCCTTTGACGATCCGTAGACAGCTTAACGTGATTGTACCTGATACATCATTCCTTTACGAATCTCGTAAGTTTTATCTGCTACGGCATCATAGTAGGCATTGTGACTGATAACGAGAATTAACTTTTTTTCCTTGAGCTTTAACAAGTAATTGATCAGGCTATGTTCAGTTTTTTCGTCAAGGTTACTTCCGGGTTCATCCAGCAAGATGCAAGAAGAGTTACCCAAAAGGGTACGTGCTAGATAAATCTTTTGCTTTTCGCCCAGAGAAAGATTCTCAGGCTTGATAGTCACCTGCTTGTCAGCGGGAGGCAGCTGAAGAACAGTTTCAAGTTCTTGATACTGTGTATTGGAAATCTTTCGTCCACAAACAATGTTTTCTCGGACTGTACCTGGAAAAATGAAGTTAGGATAGAAAAGATAACCTGGTTTTGATTTGTCGCAGTTAAATCTTCCGTTTTCGTTGAAACGGAGATGCTTTGCGTCCGGGGCAAACACACCAGAGATTATATTGAACAAAGATGACTTGCCGCAGCCATTCTCTCCATGGATTAGCACCAAACCTTTCCCGTGGACAGTAAAGTCATTCACATGGAAAAGCGACTCACTCTCCGATCGCATCAGGTCGATATTATGAGCCTCGATTTTTGGAGGGGCTACAGTTTCTGTATTCTTTTGCTGATCTGGCATGGCAAGAAAGTCTGCCACACGATCGAAGGATGGCTTCTGGCTGATAATCTGGGCATGAAGTTGAGAAATTTCTGACAGAGGATTGAACAGGTAGGCAATAATCTGAATAGAGAATAACAGCTGACCGATGGTCATGTTTTGCAACACCACTTGGTTTCCACCAATGATTAAAATAAGCAGAGGTGCCAATGTGGTGACAAAAAGAGGGAATTCTTGCACGATCAGCAGAAGAAAGTGTTGACGATTGCGAGCATCAAGATAGGACTTCAGAGCCTCATTATAGCGGTTCTGCATATAATTTTCGACCTTGTTTAGAGTAATGCTAACCTTGCCGTTGAGAATTACATCAAATTCCTGAAACCATAAATCTCCAGCTTCCCTCTCCTTGGCTACTAGCCTTTCCAATTCGCTTTTGTTAAGAAAACTGGGAACCATGTAGAGCGGAATCAAAATGATTGCCGTCAGTGCAACAGATGGGCTGGCATAGAAAAGCAGAAGTCCAATGATGATAATTACTTTAACTAAGTTTGCAGGTACTGTGACCAAATAGCTACTTACAGTATATATCGCACTGACATCGTTAGCCATATTTTGAATACGGGCTTTGTTCTGGCTTTCATAGGCAGGGATACTGCTACTCAAAATCTTTTGCGCCAGATGTTGGCGGTAATTACCCGCCATGCGATCTGCATTCATCTGAGAATTATAGTTGACGAAATAAAACTGGTAAAAATGAATTAAAAAAACACAAACAATGATTCCCAAAATCCACGAAGTTGGCATATGAGTGCCTGAGGTAATCCAGACATCTGTAAGATACAGAGTTAGGCCAGCAGGCAACAAGGCAAGCGAAAAGCCCACCAAGTCAAAAATGATTCGCACAGCCAGCTGAGACCAAGTAATGTAGATTCCACGTTTTTCAAGATATTGTTTCATTTGAAGTCTCCTCTCCCTGACTTTGTAGTTGCTTCCATATGGTATCATAAAAGATTTGAGGAATCCATATCGTCTTATGTATATTTCTTTATACATAGAACGATATATAGATTGTGTATGGAAAGCTTGCAGAAATTGATGTAGCACAGAGATGAAAAATAGTGTATACTACGTTTGGAAAGGATGTGAAAGACGAATGAATGTCTATTTTTTAGGAGAGTATATCAAAAAACAGAGGGAGAAGCTTGGTTTGACACAGGAACAAGTCTGTGAGGGAATTTGCGAACAAGTCACCCTTTCCCGACTCGAAAATGGAAGGCAAACCCCAAGCCGGACAAGAGTCAATGCACTTCTACAACGTCTTGGGTTGCCGGAAGACCGCTATTATATGATTTTAACAAAGAACGAGCTAGAAACAGAGGCATTGAAAAAAGAAATCATCGCATGCAATGCGCTGGATAGTGCCAAAGAGGGCTTTTCCAAGGTTGAGCAGTTGGAAAAATTGGTAAATACAGATGATAACTTGGAAAAACAGTTTATCCTGCGCTCTAAAGCACTGCTTGGTTATCTGGATGGGCGTTATACAAAGGAAGAAAAATTGAGAATGCTTATCCAAGCTATTGGATTAACGATTCCGGACTTTGACTTGGAAATAATTGGCTCTCATCTGTACACCGTTGATGAAATGAAGATCATCAATCAAATTGCCGGAGTATACTCGGATATGGGACAAAATAAAAAAGCCGCTGATATTTACTATCAGTTGCTAAAATATGTGCATAAACACCAGCAGGAGGCCGTCATCTCCAGTGGTATGTTGCCGATGGTACTGGGAAATTATGCCAGAGCACTAGATCTGTGTGGCTATTATAAGGATGCAGTGGACTATGCACAGCGAGGAATTGAGGCATGTGTCCGTTACGGCCACTACCAGATGTTATATGCATGTCTTGCCATTCAAGCTGAGTCCTACCATTTCATGAAACAGGATGAAAAAAGTGCTGAGGCATACCACGAGGCGTATTATCTTTGCAAAGTTATCGGACGAAAGGAGTCAATGCTTGCAATCCAAGAGGAAGCGAAGAATTATATCGGACTTGAGTTCCGATTTAAGTGATTTCATCAGTGCCCGGAATTGTATCACTAAGTGGTGGTTGGCTTTCGTTGCTTGAAGAAGTTGAGGATGATGAAACCGGAGATTCAGCGCAGGAGTTTTCCGCAAAGCTGACAGAGGAAGGGGTGGCTAACAGGAGAAGCAGACAAAGTGTAGCTGTAACAGCTATAGTGAATATTTTTTCATGGCAGAATATCCTTTCCTTTTGATGAGTCTATCATATAGCACATAGAACAGAAAGACCATATCGTCTTGTGCAAGAAAAAATTACATGAAACGACAAGTCAACGAGAGAAGTGCTTGCGTGATGACATAAGACATACTATAATAATTATAATATTGATTATTTGAGGTACTGAAGAATGCAGAACTATAGGCTTGGTGATTATATCCGCCAGCGACGGCAGGAGTTGAATTTGACGCAGGAGCAAGTCTGTGCAGGCATTTGCGAGCCTGTTACTCTCTCCAGATTTGAAAATGGAAGGCAGACCCCCAGTCGTACAAGGATCAATGCTATTCTACAACGCCTTGGCTTGCCAGATGATCGGTATTATGCACTTGTAACACCAGAGGAGCTGGAAATTGAGGCATTGGAAAAGGAAATCGTGGCATGCAATGCGCTGAAACACGTTCATGAAGGCTTTGATAAAATCAGTCAGCTTGAAAAAATTGTAAAGCCAGATGATCAAATTACACAGCAATTTATTCTCCGATCAAAGGTTCTTCTTGGTGGGCTGGATAAAAGGTATTCAAGTGACGAGCGAATCCAAATGCTTATGCAAGCTATTCAAATGACTATACCAAATTTTCGACTGAGTAAAATTGAAGACTATCTTTACACGTTGGACGAAATGAAGCTAGTCAATCAAATTGGAAATGCTTATTCCTTGGCTGGTGATAATGAAAAAGCAGCCGATATTTTTTATCGGTTGCTTCAGTATATGAGACGTCATCTCCAAGAAATGGTCACATCAAACAGGATGCTTCCTTTGGTTCTCTACAATTTTGCCAGATCTCTGGACTTGTTGGAAAGATATGAAGAAAGCGCAAGAGTTGCAAGAAATGGAAAAGAAGCTTGCATTAAATATGGGCATTATCAAGTACTTCACTCTTGCCTGGAAATCGAAGCTGAGTGTGATTTCTTCCTTGGCAAAAAAGAAGAGAGTGCAGAGCGATATCGTGAGGCCTTTTACATTTGCAAAGTTATGAGATACGAGGATGATTTGCAGATTATTCGTAATGAGGCCCAAAAATATCTGGACATTATTTTCTAAATGTTAAGTAATATCGTCCTGTGGTGTAGCGGCATCTGCTGTTTTTGCTCGTCAAAGCTACGCAATGATTATTTGTTAAACACACACTAAAAAACAGGGTGCGCCACCCGGACGCACCCTGCCAAGATCCACAGACGATAGCGATATGTACAACAGGGCGTTCCCCGTCTGGAACGCTCTTCACGGTCATAGTCAGGCCGCGGACGGTCTTCTGGTCTGCCCCGGATGCCGGGCAAATTTTGTGGTACGCATTGTGTTTTGCCGCAGCTTCCGGTACAATGGAGAAAAAAGGGGGACGACGGAAGATGAAAAAAAACGAACAGAGATACCAGGCATACCTTCAGATCTTAAAAGAGGAGCTGATCCCGGCGATGGGCTGCACCGAGCCGATCGCGGTGGCCTATGCCGCCGCAGTGGCCCGGCAGACGCTGGGGGAACTCCCGGACCGTGTGCGGGTCGGGGCCAGCGGAAGCATGATCAAGAATGTTAAGTCGGTCATCGTGCCCAACACCGAAAATATGAAGGGGCTGGAAGCCGCCGCAGCGGCGGGCATCGTGGCTGGCCGCCCGGAGCAGAAGCTGGAAGTCATCGCCGATGTAACACCGGAGGAGACGAAGGCCATCCGCGCCTATCTGGAGCAGGCCGATGTGAAGGTCGAGCATGTGGAGAACGGCGTCACCTTTGATATCATCGTCACGGTCTGGAAGGGGGCGCACACCGCGCAGGTGCGCATCGCGGTCTTCCACACCAACATCGTCCGCATTGAGAAGGACGGCGAAGTCCTGCTGGACCTGCCCGTCCACGGCGACGAGGAAGAGAACCTGACCGACCGCAGCCTGCTCGACATGGAGCACATCTGGGATTTTGTACATTCGGTGGACATCGAGGACGTGAAGCCGATTTTAGACCCGCAGATCCGGTACAACATGGCCATTGCCGAAGAAGGCCTCCGGGGCGATTACGGGGCCAACATCGGCAGCGTCCTGCTGGACATGGAGGGCAATGATGTGCGAGTGCGGGCCAAGGCTTACGCGGCCGCAGGCTCTGATGCCCGGATGAACGGCTGCGAACAGCCGGTGGTCATCAACTCTGGCAGCGGCAATCAGGGCATTACCGCCTCGGTGCCAGTCATCGTCTATGCGCGGGAACTCAAGGTGAGCGAAGAGCAGCTGTACCGGGCGCTCACCCTCTCCAACCTGACCACCATCCACGAAAAGACCCCCATCGGCCGGTTATCCGCCTACTGCGGCGCCATCAGTGCGGGCGCGGGGGCCGGTGCGGGCATCGCCTATCTCTGCGGCGGCGGGTATGAAGCCATCATCCACACCGTCGTCAATGCGCTGGCCATCGTGTCGGGCGTTATCTGCGATGGCGCCAAGGCCAGCTGTGCGGCCAAGATCGCCACGGCAGTGGAAGCCGGGCTGCTCGGCTATAATATGTACATCCGGGGCCAGCAGTTCCGCGGTGGCGACGGCATCGTCGCCAAGGGCGTGGAGAACTCGCTGCGGAACGTGGGCCGCCTGGGCAAACAGGGCATGAAGGAAACGAACCGTGAGATCATCGACATCATGGTCGGGTGCAAATAACAGAAAACGCAGAACGACGCCGTCGGCATTTGCCGACGGCGTCGCTGTTTGTATCGGTTCAGGTGGTCTCCCGCTGGGTCAATGTATAAGGGAACTGGATGGACAGGGCCAACGGGTGTTTTTGCATATCACATTACCAGCGGTTCGCCTTGAGGCCATCGAGCACCTCAAACAGGCTTCGGCACTCGGCGGTGTACAGGCGGCGCATCTCGTTGTCGGCGGGCAGCAGGTCCGGCACCATCACGGTGACAAAGCCCCCGGCGGCTCCGGCGCGGACGCCGTTGTAGCTGTCCTCCAGCACAAGGGCGTGTCCGGGTGTGACGCCCAGCTTCTCCGCCGCCAGAAGGAAGATCTCCGGGTCGGGCTTGGAGCGGGTCACCTGCTGGCCGGAGGCGAGGACGCTGAAATAGGAGCGCATCCCCCAGTTGTCCAGATTGCGCTGGATGACATCCATCCGGCTGGAAGACGCCACGGCCATGGGGATGTGCTGCTCGTCCAGCCAGGCCAGCAGCTCGTCCAGACCCGGCTTTTTGGGCACCGGCTTCTGGAACGCTTTGTCGGCCACCGCGTGCAGGCTGTCCACGATGGCGGCCGCATTGCAGTCCTGCCCGTAGAATTGGCGCACAACATTCCGCAGAGTTTCGCCCGCGGTGCCCCGTGCGGCCTCGCTGAGGCCCTCTTTATAAGGAAGCCCCAGTGCCGCCAGAGCCGGTTCCCAGAACGTGGCCCACATCCGCTCGGTGTCGAACATCAGGCCGTCCATATCAAAAATGACGCCGTTTATCATAAGGTATCCTTTCTGTCCGCGTCCCTGCCCTCTCAGGCGCTTTGCGCCAGCTCTCCCAAAGGGAGAGCCATTGGCAGGACGATTTTGATCGTAGAAAATGAAGAAGGTGGAGCGGCCCGGAAACATCCGGGCTCCGCAAAAGAGGCAGACAAGAGCTGCCAATGGGGACAGGGCCCACGGCTATGGGAGCCGCAGGCGATCTTGCACTCTGCCCGACATGCCAAAGCCTCTCCCTTTGGGAGAGGTGGCATTGCGTGAGCAATGACGGAGAGGGTTGCTCACAAAAATAATATCACAATTTGCGACAACTTACAGCCCCCAAACATGAAAGATTTTTTGATTCCTTGAAAAATGCGTTCATGATATTATAATAGAAAACAACATTTGACATCTGGAAAGCGCGGAGGGAGCCGCGTGTGTCAGCTGTGTGAGATCAGAAAAGAGGGAAAATTATCATGTTGGATATCAAGATCACTCGTACCACTTCTCCCAAGGAGAAGCCTCAG
>OHRB01000394.1_pt1 | contig 22591 bp, 20 predicted proteins | sample 1578381 | NCBI WGS metagenome assembly OHRB01 (sample SAMEA3879566, study PRJEB24766) | human gut metagenome | biome: human-associated habitat; feature: feces | place: USA | collected 1985/1987
GGTTCGAAAGCATCGATTATCTCTGCCAATGCATGAGCATGCTTGTTTTGATGCGCCTTGAAGATCCGGCAAATATATATGACAGAGTGTCCAGAATATTTGGATAAAGAAAACCGATGGCTTTGACTGTTATCAGTCTACATCATCGGTGACGGTGTGAAATTTTTTCTGTAAATTCAGATCTTCTATGATAATTGATGCGGCTTAACAGCAGATTTCTGTGGTTAAGCCATTGTTTATTTAATAGCAAATTTAAATTGGTATGTCAAGAGCGCCCAGAGAAATCTGGGCGTATATTTACTCTTGACCGTCCAACTTTTATTGCTATATTAACCGATCCGGGTACATGATTTCCAGTTCACCACGTACTTTGCCCCAATTCCGGATTGGCATTGTCCATTTTTTTGCTATCTCAAAAGTTCCTAAGTATAGTGCCTTCATCAGTGCCTGTGAGCTTGGGAATACGCTTCTCTGCTTGTTCAATCTACGATAGCACGAATTCAGTGATTCAATGGCATTTGTGGTATAAAACGCAGTACGTACCTCTTTGGAAAATTTGAAAATTGGGGAGATTGCATCCCAGTTATCATTCCATCGATTCATAGCACTTGGATATTGTCCTGACCATTTCCTGGTTACTGCCTCCAGCTGTTTTCTGGCAGATTCCTCGTTTGCAGCTGTGTAGATCGTTTTTAAGTCTTTGGCAAAGGTTTTCATATCCTTGTTTGCAACATATTTAAGGGTATTTCTCACCATATGAACAATGCAGCGCTGTTGCTCCGTTTTGGGAAATGCAGCAGAGATTGCATCTTTGATTCCGGTCAGTCTGAGATGCTTTTAGGGCTATTCCAGGCTGGAAATTAAGGTGTAAGCATAGATACAATTTCCGGGGTCAACAGTTTTGTCCATTTTTGACGATAATCATATTCTCTCATATTTTTTTACCCATCTTCTATGATTCTGGTTTTCATCTGTATTTCGTTATATCTTTTAATCGTATCATCGTCAATTTAATTATATCAGAATAAATAAAAAGAAGCGAAAACCTATCAACCATGATGGTCTTCGCTTCTTTCAATTCATATCATAAAAACATTACTGCTCAAATCTGCCTTTCATCTTCACTTCCTGCTCCCACACAGCCACCTGGCCACGGGCAAACAGGCTGTTGATGTCGAGATTTTCATCCAGTACCAGAAGATCTGCGTCTGCGCCCTCTGCTACACAGCCCTTGACTCCTTCCTGACCAAGGAGCACTGCCGGAGTGCTGGTCAGAAGCTGTAAGGCAGCCTCCAGCGGCATACCCTCTCTTACCAGGATCTGAATGGTGCGGTGCAGATACTTTGGAGATGCGTATGTCAGGCCGATGCACTCGCCCTCCTCGTTGAAGCGTGGCTGGCTTCCGAATGCGTCACTGGATATGGTGACATGATCCAGTTTCACGCCTTCGCGGTGTAAGAGCTCGTAAAGCTTCATGGCATCAGATTCTACTTCTACATCATCGGCACCGGCGGTGCAGTCAATGTAACCGCCGCGGCGTACCAGATCCGCACCGGCATCAATCAGGCCCGGATTACGTAAAATATGGGTCGGTAGCAGGTTCTTGGCCGGAACATCGGAATGATCCAGAACATAGAATACCGGATCCAGTCTTCCCTCTCCGTCACCCATATGCATAGTCACCAGCCCCGGTGTGTTGCTGAGCAGACCGGCTCTGCGGGCTGCGGTAGCCAGGGCGATCAGCTCTTCCCCGCCCGGATTGGAGCTTCTGTGGTCAGATACAGCTACCTTCACACCGATCATAGGCGGAACCAGGATGATATCGCGCTCTACGCTTCCGGTCAGGGTGGTCGGCGGGTAACCGTAGGAGCTGGTCAGTGTATACACGGTCATGCCTTCCTCGGTCAGGGCACGGGCCTTTGCTACTAGATTCTCTACACTGCGGGTTACGCCATCTGTACCCAGAAGGCCAACCACGGTGGTAATACCGTTTTTTAAAAATTCGCTGAGCTGAGACTCCGGTACACGGGATGCCGGTCCCTGCTCTCCACCGCCTCCGGTGATATGCACATGCATGTCAATGTAAGCCGGAACAACGATTTTTCCCTCCAGGTCATAAGTCTCCACTCCCGGGAGTCCCTCATAGCCTTCGATAGAATCCTGCATCAGAAGGATTTTCTCTCCCTCAATGAGGATATCTTTTTTTCCCAATTTCTCTGGTGCGTAAACATTCGCGTTTTTCAGTAACTTGATCATAATGTCTATTCTCCTGCCTTTTCTTTATTCTTCAAAAATTCCACCGGAATCAGGAATCCCGGTGGAACAAGACTTTCGTATTTAGTTCTCCTTTTTCTTCTCATCAGCAAGCTTTGCGATACCGAATCCGGTAAAGCCCCAGATGATTGCAAAAATCCAGCCAGTGTAGCACAGGATTGCCCACGGAAGGTAATCCAGGGTCTCTACACCAAGGGTAGATGCCATATAGGCAGCTGCTGCGGACCACGGAATCAGCGGCACCACTACAGTACCGGCATCCTCAAGGGTTCTGGACAGGTTCTTTGCCGCAAGTCCCCGCTCTTTATAAGCGTCACGGAACATCTCTCCAGGAATCAGAATGGAAAGATAAGAGTTACCGGTAGTCAGTGCCATGGTAATGCAGGCTGCCACCGTTGCGGTAATCAGTGCGCCGGTACTCTTTGCCACGCTTAAAATCTTCTGAAGTACAACATCCAGACAGCCGGCCCGGCTCATGATGCCTGCAAAACAGAATGCACAGAATACCAGAAGTGTGGTACTCATAATGCCGTTCATACCACCACGGTTTAACAGCTTGGTAACCGCCTCGGAACAAGTCTCGGTGTCGAAGCCTGCGCGATGGATCATAGATACACTAAAGCCGTTTACCGTTGCCTTTAACACATCACCCATTGCTACATGCTGAATGAAAACACCCTCTATGCCAGCTACAAAGGTGGAAAGAAGCATAACCGGAATGGTTGGCTTCTGAAACAGGGAACCTCCCAGCACGATTAGCACCGGAATGATGAGCAGTAGGTTCCAGCTGTACATGGAAGAAAGCTGGCTCAATAAGGTAGTAACAGTATCAGAGGTGATATCTGCACTTACATCTGCGTTCATACCAACAATGGCATATACCACCAGAGAAACGATGGTTGCCGGAACGGTGGTGTAAAACATATGTCCGATATGCTCATACAGTGTGCTGCCTGCCGCGATCGGAGCCAGGTTCGTGGTATCAGACAGCGGAGACATCTTATCACCGAAGTAGGAACCTGCGATACATGCACCTGCGGTAGCCGGAAGAGACACACCCAGAGCACTTGCAATTCCCATCAGGGCAACCCCCATGGTTGCGACAGAACCCCAGGAAGTACCGGTAACAACCGATACAACAGCCTCGATCAGAAATGCTGTAACCAGCATGAATTTCGGGTTTACAATCTGAACACCATAGTAAATCATCATCGGAATGGTACCAGCTGCCATCCAGGTACCAACCATAGCGCCAACGCATACCAGAATCAGAATTGCCGGCATACCTTTTGCAATCTTGGTACAGATCTCATCCATCATCTCATCCCAGGTAACACCCACACGGAACGCGATAAATGCCGCGATTGCTGCTACCATGATCAGGAGCGGCTCCGTGCTGTAGCCGAACACGCCCTTTCCAATGGTAAGGATCAGAAGCATTGCGATGATCGGTGTGATCGATTCCGCAAAGGTGGGCAGACGTTTGGCCCGTTTTTTCTTTTCTTTCATTTGTAATTCCTCCTTTTAGCCTCATTCGCGACAGTTTCACATTTTATCACGGCAGAAGTTTAAAATCCGGACTTATTATATCAGAAAAGGAGAAGGGCCACAACTAAAAGTTTGTACTTTTTTAATTTTCTTTCTCTCGTTCTTCCAGAAGCTGACCGATTTTTGACACAAACAGATCAAACTCCACATCATTCTTACCACTGTTGATGACCACATCTGCCTTGGAACGGGTCGGTTCTACATAGAGATAATGCATCGGCTTTACCGTGGTCAGATACTGTTCGATGATGCCATTCAGATCACGTCCGCGCTCCGATACATCTCTGGAGATACGGCGCAGGATTCGTTCATCCGAGTCTGCTTCCACATAAACCTTGATATCCAGCAGGCTGCGCAGGCGTTCATCGGCCAGAAACAGGATTCCCTCTACAATGATGATCGGCTTCGGGTCGATCCGGACTGTTTCGTGGGAACGATTGTGCTGGCTGTAGTCATAGACCGGACTGTCAATGGATCTTCCCGCTTTCAGTTCCTTCAAATGCTCGATCAGAAGGTCGGTCTCCAGAGAATCCGGATGATCGTAGTTTACCGTCACTCTTTGCTCGAACGGGACACCATCCTGACAGCGATAGTAATTGTCGTGGTATAAAACCGCCACGTCATCCCCAAAATAAGCTTTGATTCTGTTTGTAAAGGTAGACTTACCTGAGCCGGATCCGCTGGCGTGCGAACCGGCAGTCCACTTCATATTCGATCTGGTCAATGACGATGACACTGTCTGCCGAAACACGCCGTTCAATCTCCAGAAGGAAGTCTTAGTCGATATTATCCTGCGTAAGACAGCGGATATGATCTGGCTCAGAGAAGAAACGATCCTGTGGTGACATGCCGCGCAGGGAAGAATGAGGTGCCAGGTTATAGCTTTGCACATAAGCATACAGGCTTCCGCGCAGTTCATCCAGCGAGCGGAAATCACGCATATCAAGGCCAGCCATCCACTGGTCTTTTAATGTACGGAACCAGCGCTCGATTTTGGCTTTTGAAGTTGGGGTATATGGCTGGCAGTAGCTGAGTGTTGTACCGATCCTGGCAGCAAGGAGTTCCATCTGCTTGTTTTTATAAGATTTTCCATTGTCAAAGTTCAGTACCTTTGGCCGGCCATACTTTGATACGGCTGATTTCATGACGGACATCAGATTGATGAAGTTATCATTGTAGAAGACGTCAATCCCGGTAATAAAACGGCTGGCATCATCAATCAGGGCAATGATGTAAATACGGTGTTTTTTGCCATCTGCATCAGTAAGGTGTGGTCCGACACTGCTGTCGCCGCACCACACCTCATTGATATGCGGGCGTTCATAACGGCGCATATCCCGGTTTGGAGTCTGCCGCAGTTCGATCTGGAGCTGGTTGACGAAGCGGCAGACTGTGGATTCGGAAACCTGTCCGTTTATGATGAAACCATCATTTTTGAGCTGTCTGTAAATGGCTGCCGCCGACATGCGTGGATAATTCGTTTTAAAATACCGGATCCGTTCCTGCAATTCATCATCAAGTTTACGGCTCATACCTGCATCAGAGCGTCCTTTCGGGATAAGGGCATCAAACCCGTGGTTCTGATAATCCAGATACCATTTTTCGATGGTTGAGGGTGCATAGTGATGCACGCGGCCATCCGGTCCGACAAGTCCTTTGGTGGATAGTTCCATGTAAAAAGCGGTCTTGCTTGGATAGTCTTCATCCAGACCGGCAATAAGTGGTGCGATTGCGCCATAGCGCATCAGTGCAATCGCCTGCTGTTTTTCCTGTTTCATTTAATTTTTCCTCCTTTTTCTAAAGGATAACGGACCAGGAAGTATCTGTCGTGTAAGGTTATGTTGGTAAAAGAAAAAGTTTGTTGCAGGTGGTTTTAATCTGCATAAACTGCCTACGGAAACAGGAAAAGCAGCCTGTTACGAGCAAAGCAAGTTTGAAAAGTGTCAGACCGGCAGAACGGAGACGTTCCTGCCAATGGAGCCGGTAGGAACGGAAGATGGATCTGATGTTGTTTTCGTCAACACAGCATTGACCTGCAAGAACGGGACGAATAGAGGAGTTCTGTTCACAGGCAAGGATACTGGATATATGTACTGTCAGGGGAATCTGGGAATAAGGTACAAAGGAAAACAGAAGAAGGGCATGGGTATGTCCGCAGTGTTTGCAGTAAACACGAACAGCAACTTCCATTGTGGATGTAATGACTAGAAGCCAGCAGATGGAAAGAGTTTTATTCTTAGCAGATAGAAAAGAACTTGTTAAACAAGCAAAGAACGCATTTGCTCGATATATCCCAAAGACGACTATGTGTAACTTGTTATTAAATAAAGAAGATCGTAATGCGAAGTTTGTATTTTCTACTTATCCTACGATTTTGAATGCAATTGACACTATGAAAAATTCTGACGGATCACGTTTTTTTTCACCAGGTCATTTTGATTTAATTGTAATTGATGAGGCACATAGAAGCATTTTTAACAAATACAGAGCAATATTTGAATATTTTGATGCATGTTTGTTGGGGCTTACAGCAACACCAAAGAAAACAGTACATCAGTCAACATATGAGTTTTTTGATATGAAGAATAATATGCCGACAGATGTATATGAGTATGATGAAGCCATAAATAAAGATCATGTATTAGTGCCATTTTACTTGATTGAAACGGCAACACGAATTCCAGATGATGGTATTACATATGAAAAATTGGATGAGGAAGAGCGTGAAGAATATGAGGATGAGTTTTGTGAAGATGAAGGAATGCCAGAACATATTCCACAAGAAAATATCAATAAGTATATTTTTAATATTGATACTGTTGATAAGATGATTTCAGATCTGATGAATAATGGAATTAAACATAAAAATGGAAATCATGTTGGAAAAACGATAATTTTCGCGCAAAATAAACGGCATGCTAAATTTATTGTAGAGCGTTTTGATAAATTGTATCCACAATATAAGGGGGCTTTTTGTAAACTTGTTATTTGTGATGAACCATATGCAGAGAAAAATTTGGATGATTTCAAAAAGCCGGATGAATGTCCATTTATTACCGTTACTGTAGATATGCTTGAGACAGGAGTGGATGTACCAGAAATAACAAATCTAGTATTTGCTAAGAAAGTATATAGCCGAATTAAATTTGATCAGATGATAGGCCGCGGTACACGTTTATGTAATAATCTTTTGGGTGAAGGAGAAGACAAGAGGGAATTTTATGTTTTCGATTATATGAGAAATTTTCAATTTTTTGATGAACACCCAAAAGGAAAAGAGCCGGGGATGACAGTTGCACCGGTAACGGCAAGATTTGTTCGTAGGGTACAGCTTATTCGTTTATTGCAAGATTTGGTTTATTGATTAGAAAGATTGCAAAAATGGATAGAGATGCAGCCTATGCATCTTTCTCAACATTTATTGCAGAGGAAAGACCTAATGCGGAACAGATCTATTTTATTGAACAAGTAGTTGATTATGTTGTTGAAAATGGATATATTAACAACGTTTTAGATTTGATGAAAGCTCCGTTTGATAGACCGTATAAGTTTAGCACGATTTTTACGCGTGAAGAACAGATTAAATTTGTGAATGTAATAAACAGCATTAAGAGCAATGCGCTTGTTGCATAAAAACAGGAATATATTGGTTTCTTATTTATCAAAATCATATTAAAGAGACATCATTCCAAGCGATGTCTCTTTTTAAATTTATAAGAGAAAATTTGACTTAAATTATAGGAAAAGAAAAGGGAGTGCATCGTTTAATTGTATCATTTTCGTAGTCGCAACGAATTTAGTAACTCAATATATGATACGAACAAACGAAAAGGTGCTTGCGGAAATGGCCTGAAATAGGGAGTTTATTGAAAATATCAGTTGAATAAATTTTATTTGAAAGAATATCATGAGGAATGGGAGGATTGCAGACTAGGAGTTTGCATACCTTTTAACGATTGCCCGGTGCAAGTTTGAGAACAATGTGATAAAATAAAATTCAGAGAGTTTAGTAAGCTAAGAGGTATGAAAAGTGGACAATAAGAAGAAGTGCGAGATTTTACGAGCAGTAAGAGAATCAGAATATGCTATCACATATTATAAAGCTCTGGAGAGTTTTGGCGATCTGAAACAAAATTATGGTGATTATATGATTTCGGAACCGATAGATTACGCAAGTGAATTTAAAAGAATACCAGAGGCAGATTATGAGTTGTGTTGTGCTTTATTGTCAATGATTTTGTGCGAGGATGATCCGTTGCTGAAGTTATCTCATCCAGAGGAAGTTAGACAGATTGTTGATCGAATGATTGAACTGCTGGAAAAAAGTACTGTGTAATAGGAGAAATGAACTATGTTGCGTCCTGATGAAAAAATGATATATGAGATTCCAATATATTCAATGCTCCCAAAGGAATTTGAACGAAGGTGGAATAAGTGGAAAAATGGATGGTATGAACAATCTATAGAGATGGGGCATTCAGCAGAGAGTGCTGAAGAGACGGTTGGAATTATTATGAGGGGGCGGTATCCAGAGAATATATGGAAGTATAATCAGATAGTCGGTTTCGTGGAAATTTCTATGAGTACTAGAGATATAACATTTAATGTTCAGAAAACATTGGATACCGGAATTCACGCAGTTGGAAAGAAGAAACACTATATTCAGGACATGATGACTAATGGACTTCACTTCCGGTTTAGAAATATGACTAATGAAGAAATTGTTGCAGAGATTGATGCTTATCTTGATTCGATTGAGCGTGAGCTTAATATACCATTCTGTTTATATCGAGATACATATAACAACATAAATAGCTGGAGGCTTGAGCCAACAGACCCACAGCCAGTTGGGAAGAAACCATGTCTTTCACTTAGGGAATTGGAAAAGCAGATAGGATACGACCTTGATAACAGGTTGGACCCAATGGGAAAGAATATCACAGTCAATGAGCTGGTGGAAAGATACCTGAAAACAAAAGTGAATACGAAACCGAATACAAAGAACAATTACAAATTCGTGCAAAACATTTTGGAAAAAGAGAAGTTTGGAAATGCGAAGATTTCAAAAATAAAGACGTCAGATGCAAAATTGTTTCTTATTAAAATGCAGCAGGAAGACAAGAGAGGCTATAGCACCGTCAAGAGTGTGCGGGGCGTTCTCAGACCAGCTTTCCAAATGGCGGTTGATGATGATGTTCTTGTGAAGAATCCATTTGCATTTGAACTCGCCGGAGTAGTTGTGAATGACGCAGTTACGCGAGAGGCAATAAAAAAAGATGAGATGAGAAAATTTTTGAAATTTGTTCATGATGATGTGGTGTACTGCAAATATTATGAAGTGGTTTACATCCTTTTTCATACAGGAATGAGGATTTCAGAGTTTTGCGGATTGACGCTAAAAGATATTAATCTGGAAAATAAAACGGTTAATATCGACCATCAATTACAGAGAACTTCTTCTATGGAGTATGTAATAGAATCTACGAAAACCAATGCAGGAACCAGAGTATTGCCAATTACAGATGAAGTTGCCGAAATGTTTAGGGCGATTATTGAGGATCGGCCCAAATACAAAGTAGAAAAAGTGGTGGGAGGGTACACTGGATTTTTATTTCTTGACAAAAAAGGAATGCCACTTGTGGCCATGCACTGGGAACACCGATTTAAAAGTATGGTAGGCAGGTACAATGAAATCTATAAAGTGCAGATGCCAAAGATTACTCCTCATGTGTGCCGCCATACATATTGTTCCAATATGGCCAAGTCAGGAATGAATCCTAAGACATTGCAATACCTGATGGGACATTCAGATATAGGAGTTACTTTGAATGTGTATACCCATATGGGATTGGATGATGCAGAGAAAGAACTACAGAAAATGCAGGGACTGGAAAATGCAAGAAAAGAAATGGGAATTTCGGATAAAGATGATAAGCCTTTGAAGCAGAATATGTTCAAGGTGGTTTAAGAATAGTATAATATAGAGATTTGGTAGCACTCAGGCTAATAGTCTGGGTGCTTTTTCGACTGGTAGATATGCAATTTATATGGTAAAATAAAAGTTAAGAAATCAATATGCTTGATTGGACGAAATTAAGGAGAGAGAAAATATGATTAATGCAAATGTATCTATCGCAGGCATTATAATGTGTTGTGACGAAAGTCTCCGTAATTTAACATTGGGTAGGGGATATGTTATTGAAAAATGCAATCTTGATACATTATTTTTTAAGGATAAGATAACTGATGGACGAGGAAAGTTAGATATTGCTTATTTTGAATCTCGCATCATTGAAAATGAAAATATATTTTTTATCTGTATAAAAAAGAATGATGTTATACAGATAGAAGGCCCAAGTTTTAGCGAATCTAAACATGTAATAACTGCAAAGGATTGTATGTGTGAAGATAAATTCGAACAGTACATGAAAGAAGAAAGAAGATATTTATATGAACGAATTAATCTGCTCAGACTGTTTAAACCAGGTAATATCGGCTTTAGAGATGTTTTCTTTCGTTATTCATTTACTGTAATGGGTTTTGAAAATATGGTAGAGCATTGTAGTTATAATCAAACACGAAATTTTATAGACAGTAGAAAATTTACATTAAGTGAAGAAGAAATTGTCTCATGCAATCAGTGGTTGAATGATTATTGTAATGCACCATATACTCTGTTAAAAGAAAGTATTGATGAATTTTCTTGGGGATTGGAACAAGATGATACGCCAACTGGATTTGAACAGCATATAACGGCATTGGAAATGACTCTTTTGCCACAAAATCAAACTGGAAAAAAACAAATGTTGGCTAATAGAATTAGTGCGATGCTAGGAAATAGTCCAGCAGAAATTCAACAGCTTTATCAAAAGGTAATGAATTTTTATAGATTTCGTTCAGAATCGTTGCACGAAGGTAATGATTCTAATATTACAGATACCGAGTTACACGATCTTGAAAATATAACAAGAGAAGTTTTGAAAAAATGTCTTATTCGTTGTAAAATTGAGTATGATTTAGATTCCAGTATTACATGGAATGAAATAAAAAATCAGATTATGAATGACTTGATTAGACAAGTCATTTCATTAAAAAATGAAGGTATTCTTCCAGCATAAATTATGCCGACTTCCAATTTGATGTTTTAGTGTTTATAATAAATAGGTTGTTGATAATTTCTACACTTTTCGTTAAATAATGCTCCCTTATCAGTAGTCTGCACCCCCTAAACTGACTACGATTTGACTACTACAGATGGAAGTGATTTACTCCGTTTTGCGGTATTTTGCAAAAAGTGTAGTCTATATGATGAAAATAAATGCTCTCGTCGAGTAGGGCAAAACGCCCCAAAACTCGGCATTTCAAGGCAATTTGAGAGGAGAAAAAACAATGATTCGAGTACTTTTCGTATGCCACGGCAATATCTGCCGAAGCACAATGGCCCAATTTGTTTTCCAACACATGGTAAACAATCAAGGACTAAAAGACAAATTTTACATCGACTCTGCTGCAACGAGCAGAGAAGAAATCGGTAATCCACCACATTATGGAACGGTAAATAAACTAAGACAGGAAGGAATCCCAGTCCTAAAACATCGTGCCATCCAGATGACAAAACAAGATTACAAAGAATACGATTACATTATCGGTATGGATGCATGGAATCTAAGAAATATGAATCGTATTACAGGTGGTGACCCAGATGGAAAGATCCATCTGTTATTAGACTATTCTAAACATCCAAGAGACATCGCAGATCCATGGTATACAGGGAATTTTGACGATACATACAGAGATGTAGTCGAAGGGTGTGAAGCGTTCATGAAATATTTAAGGGAAGAACAATTATAAAACTGAAAATTACTGAAATTCTGTCATATGTTTCCGATACCACAATGGCATCAGATTCCTCTGACACTGATGATTTTCTCGTTCTTTAATCCCAATCGTATTGAAAAAGTCTTTCCATAGATCAATAAACGGATCGTCTGTCTGAATGGACAGCCGGTCCATTTCTTCTTTTGAAAGTATTGTTAAATAATAATCTTGATCTGCAGGATGAACGACAGCGATGAAGCGTTTATCATCAATGATCATCCAGTTTTCAGAAGGCAGACGATCAGAAAAATGTGGTGCAACCAGAGTCAATACATTACTCTTTGGCTCAATATGACTTACCAACACATCCCCAGGCATATTCGCAAATCGGATAAATTCCACATGAAAATGAGCTTCATTTCCAACTTTACGTTTCAATTCAAACATCCGCATAACCACAGGTTCCTGAAGAAAATCCACAACATGAGCACCATAATGAAATCCAGCAATCATAAAACGATAAATCGTATCTAATTTATCCTCGGCATCAGACATTGCAGCTTCATAGATCATAATATAAGCCTGATAAGAAATCTTACTCTTGATAGAACGAGCGACACTGGCAGTTTTCTCCGGATCAGCATCCACATGCCGATAATCACAGAATAATTCCAGATTCCCAATCGGTTCTGTCTTCAATTTAATATTGGAATGACCAAGTCTTGATGCCCAGGCCTCATAAACACAAGTCATCATCGCATCAAAATTATCTTCACAGGTAAAAACAGTCATAATAGCCTCCAGAATACAAAAAATAACGAAAATTACATCTGTCCAAACAAAGTTTTCGAAGAATCTTCTACAGTGACTTCAGATTGAAAATTAAAATCATCAAATAAAGAAAGCTGTCGATAGGTCTGTGGATGATCGATCTCCCAATTTTGCTTTCCATCCTCACCAATCAGCTGCCTGGTAATAAAATCTTCTTCAATCGGTATCCGATACATCATCTTCCCGCTGCAGGTGATAAAATACTTCGCACGTTTTAATACAATCCCCATCTGCTTCAAATGCTCAAAATTAAGAGTTCCATGTTTGCGTGCCTTCACAATACGAAACGCAGACTTTGTCCCAATTCCAGGAACACGAAGCAACACATCATAAGAAGCACGATTGATCTCAACTGGATAAATACCAAGGTGACGTAACGCCCAGTCACACTTTGGATCAAGCATCGTATTAAAATTCGGCCGGTCAACAGAAAGTAATTCATCTGCTTTAAATCCATAAAATCGTAGCAGCCAGTCTGCCTGATACAGACGGTGTTCCCGAAGAAGCGGCGGTGCGGTTCCAAGAGCTGGCAGATTAGAATCCTCATTCAAAGGAACATAGGCAGAATAAAACACACGTTTCAAGTCATACTGCTGATATAATTTCTGCGTTGTCGATAAAAGCTGCAGATCACTCTCCCCAGTTGCACCAATGATCATCTGTGTACTTTGACCGGCAGGAACAAAAGAAGCTGGTTTCCCATTATTTTGCAAACGTAAAGTATTCTTAAGAGAAGGATCTGCAAGTGTCAATGGGGAAGAACCAGTCTGAATCCGCTGATAAGGATTCTCTTGAAAGATCGTATGCTTCAAATACTTATTACTTTGAGAACGTTCCATAGAGGCATCTTTTCCGATCATCAACCGATGATCCACGATTCCATTCTGAATCTGACGAATTGGAGCAACAAGTTTCTTCGGATTCTTATGAGGAGCCAGCTTCTTAAGCCCGTCAATCGTAGGAAGTTCCAGATTCACACTCATACGATCGACAAGATATCCCATATTCGTGATCAATTCATCCGAAGTGCCAGGAATCGCTTTCACATGGATATATCCATTAAAATGGTACTTTGTACGAAGCAGATAAATCGCCTGATACATCAATTCCATCGTATAAGTCGGACTCTTTACGATTCCAGAGCTTAAAAATAACCCTTCAATATAATTTCTTCGATAAAATTCCACAACAAGTGTACAGATCTCGTCCGGAGTAAATGTTGTACGAACCCTGTCATTACTTACTCGGTTTAGACAATACTTACAATCATAAATACATTCATTGCTAAGTAAGATCTTAAGCAAAGACACACAGCGCCCATCCGAAGAAAAACTATGACAGATTCCAGCAGCCTCTGTATTCCCGAGCATTCCTTTCTTTCCACGGCGGGAAGAACCACTGGAAGTACAGGCGACATCGTATTTTGCTGCATCAGCTAAAATCTTCAATTTTTCATTTAAAGATAAATCTTTTGATGAGATTTCCATATCAAACAGCTCCTTTCGAATGTATGTTCTAGTTTAACATAAATAAACGTAATTTACAAATTGTATTTTGATCTGATCATCACATATATTTGAAAAAAACCACCACATTAGTGACCATTAAGATCATAAATGTGATGGCTTTTTTCTAGCCAAGAATCTTCTTATTCGATACAGTTGCATCCTGATAAGAATATGACTTGGTTGTCAGAGATTCTAAAATCTGCTCAGGATGAACAATGGCATCTTCTAAAGATGTGACATAAAGCTTTTTATTACCGAAGCGGGAAGCTTCGTCGATCGCAACATCAGCAGCGATCACAATATAATCAGCTTCATCGATCTGTTCAGGGGAAAACTGATTTTGAATTCCCATAGCTCCCTGTGTTTCCACAGAAAGGTCAATGCCAAGTTTCTTACCTGCCTGTTCTAGTTTCTCTGCCGCAACATAGGTTTGAACCATTCCAGTCGGGCATTTTGTTACACACAAAATTTTCATGAAATCCTCCAATCGTATATTACTCCTTCTTGATAGTCAGTATAGCATGAGATAGTAGAAAAGGAAAAGCAGAATGATAGAAAAAATAGTTTTTGTTAAAAGTGCATAGAAATTAAGTGAAAATATTGTTAATATTGACCATAAACAATAACTTGTAAAGAGGACCGTACAAGTTTTAAAATAAGAACCATAAGGAAGGAGGATGTCAAACATGGGAAAGAACAAAGGAGAAATGAAATATCACACATTAAAGGAATTACTGAAGAATGATATTTTATCTGGTGTCTATCAACCGGGAGATAAGATGCCGTCAGAGAATCAACTAGTACAGGAATATGATCTTAGCCGCCATACCGTACGTAAGGCGCTGTCAATTCTGGAAGAAGAAGGTTATATCATTGCAGTTCATGGAAAGGGAACGTTTTGTACAGAACGGGCACTTCATAAAAAGGAATCAAAGAACATTGCAGTGGTTACAACCTATATTTCTGATTATATATTCCCTAGATTGATCCAGGGAATCAACAGTGTCCTTTCCAAAGATGGCTACAGCATTATTTTTAAGACAACAGAAAATAGCAGACGAGGAGAGACAGCATGTCTTGAAGATATTCTTACAAAAGATATTGATGGCTTGATCATTGAGCCAAGTAAAAGTGAGATTGTATGCAGACATCCAAAACTTTATGAGAATCTTGATAAATATGAAATTCCCTACATTTTTATTCACGGAGTCTATGAGGAGATGAAAGACAAACCCCACATTCTTATGGACGACTGTAAAGGAGGTTATCTGCTTACAAAATATCTGATCGATATGGGACATCAACATATCGTAGGAGTTTTTAAAGCAGATGATCATCAAGGAAGAGAACGACATAAAGGTTATGTGATGGCACTTCAGGAAGCAGGATATCAATATGATCCAGATATGGTTGTCTGGTTTCATACAGAAGATCGTCAGACGAAACCAGTAACATCGGTTGTTCAGATGATAAAGGATCAAAGAAAGATGGATGCAGTTGTCTGTTACAATGACCAGATCGCATTTTCAATCATTGGAGGATTGCATCAGATTGGTGTTTCAATTCCAGAAGACTTGTCGATCACAGGATATGATAATTCAATGCTTGCACATCAGCATCCACTTTCTTTAACGACTATTGCTCATCCACAGGAAAAACTTGGCGAGATGGCAGGACAGTTGTTGCTAGAAAAGATACAAGGTGGATCAGATAAAGACATGAAAACAGAGTATTTGATCGAACCGAAATTGGTGATCGGAAACTCATGTAAAAATAGGAATCAAGAATAGATATAAAACTGGGAGGCAAAAAATGGAACTTAAAAAAAATTACAAATTTTGGTTTGCAACAGGATCACAGGATTTATATGGAGATGAATGTTTAAGCCATGTGGCAAAACATGCACAAATCATTGTGCAGAATTTCAATGAAAGTGGTATCTTACCATTTGAAGTTGTATGGAAACCGACATTAATTGATAGTACTTCGATCAGAAGAACATTTGAAGAAGCAAATGCAGATGAAGAATGTGCCGGTGTCATCACATGGATGCACACATTCTCCCCAGCAAAATCATGGATCGCAGGATTACAGGCATTTAAGAAACCATTATTACATCTTCACACACAGTTTAATGAAGAAATCCCATATGACACGATTGATATGGATTTTATGAATGAAAACCAGTCAGCACATGGTGACAGGGAATTTGGACATATCGTAACAAGAATGGGAATCCCAAGAGAAGTTGTTGTTGGATATTATGAATCAAAAGAAGTGAAAGAAAAGATCGCATCTTGGATGAGAAGTGCAATCGGAATGGTGGAAAGTAAAAATATCCGTGTGGTAAGGATTGCGGATAATATGAGAAATGTTGCGGTTACAGAAGGTGATAAAGTCGAAGCACAGATTAAATTTGGATGGGAGATCGATGCATATCCAGTCAATGAAGTTGTAGATTATGTCAATGCAGTCAGCAAAGGTGATATTGATGCACTGACACAGTTATATTATGAAAAATACAATCTTTTATTAGAGGGCAGAGATCCAATCGAATTTAAGAAACATGTAGAGGTACAGGCAGGAATCGAGATCGGACTGGAAAAATTCTTAAAAGACCATGATTATCAGGCAGTTGTTACACACTTTGGCGATCTTGGTGGATTAAAACAGCTTCCAGGACTTGCGATTCAGAGATTAATGGAAAAAGGTTATGGATTTGGTGCAGAAGGTGACTGGAAGACAGCAGCAATGGTACGACTGATGAAAGTTATGACAGCAGGAAAGAAAGATGCCAAAGGAACATCATTTATGGAAGATTATACATACAATTTTGTTCCGGGAAAAGAGGGTATCTTAGAAGCTCATATGTTGGAAGTATGCCCAACGATCGCGGATGGTCCTGTTTCAATCAAAGTAAATCCATTATCTATGGGAGATCGTGAAGATCCTGCAAGACTTGTATTTACAGCAAAAGAAGGAGAAGGAATAGCCACTTCTTTGATCGATCTTGGACATCGTTTCCGTCTGATCATTAATAAAGTGGATTGTAAAAAGACAGAAAAACCAATGCCAGAGCTTCCAGTAGCGACGGCATTCTGGACACCAAAACCAGATCTTTATAAAGGAGCAGAGGCATGGATCTTAGCTGGTGGAGCACATCATACAGCATTTTCTTATGATCTTAGTGTAGATCAGATGGTTGCATGGGCAGAGGCTATGGGAATTGAGAGTGTTGTCATTGATGAGAATACAGATATCAGAATATTAAAGAATGAATTAAGATGGAATGAAGTAGTTTATCGTTAGAAAATGGAGGTAGTATCATGGAAACAAAGCAAATGATCGCAGATGGAAAAACAGCATTGGGAATCGAATTTGGATCAACAAGGATCAAAGTTGTACTGATCGACAAAGATCATCATCCGATCGCATCCGGAAGCCATGACTGGGAAAATCGTCTGGAGAATAATATATGGACTTATACATTAGAAGACATCTGGAGTGGACTACAAGACAGTTACCAAAACTTGGTAAACGACGTGAAAGAAAAATATGATATTACACTAACTAAGGTTGGAAGTATCGGATTTAGTGCGATGATGCATGGATATATGGCATTTGATAAAGATGGAGAATTGTTAGTGCCATTCCGAACATGGAGAAATACAATGACAGAAGAAGCTTCTGAGAAATTAACGGAAGCATTTTCTTATCACATTCCTCAAAGATGGAGTATCGCACATCTGTATCAGGCAATTTTAAAAGAAGAAGAACATGTAAAAGATATTGATTATCTGACAACACTGGCAGGATATGTCCATTGGAAATTAACAGGTGAAAAGGTGCTCGGTGTTGGAGAAGCGTCTGGAATGTTCCCAATCGATATCGAAACAAAAGATTATAACCAGACGATGATCAAGACATTTGACGACCTGATCAAAGATAAAAAATTTGGATGGAAATTAGAAAATATCTTACCAAAAGTTTTAATAGCTGGAGATAAAGCGGGTATCTTAAGCGAAGAAGGAGCAAAATTATTAGATCCATCTGGTAATCTGGAAGCTGGAATTCCTTTATGTCCTCCAGAAGGAGATGCAGGAACTGGAATGGTTGCGACAAACAGTGTGACAAGAAAAACAGGAAATGTATCTGCAGGAACAAGTGTTTTTGCAATGATCGTTTTAGAGAAAGAATTAAAGAAAGTTTATGATGAGATCGATCTTGTCACAACGCCATCAGGTGATCTTGTGGGTATGGTACATTGTAATAACTGTACATCAGATCTGAATGCATGGGTCAACTTATTTAAAGAATTTGCACAGAACTTTGGTGTGGAAGATGTAGATATGGATCAGCTTTATGGAACTCTTTACAATAAAGCATTAGAAGGTGACAAGGATTGTGGTGGATTACTTGCATACAACTATTTCTCAGGAGAACATATCACAGGATTTGAAGAAGGAAGGCCATTATTTGTAAGAAAACCAGATAGTAATTTTAATCTTGCAAACTTTATGAGAGTTCATCTATACACAGCACTTGGAGCTTTGAAGACGGGGCTTGATATCTTGATGAAAGAAGAAGATGTCAAAGTTGATAAAATGCTGGGACATGGTGGATTATTCAAAACAGAAGGTGTTGGACAAAAGATCATGGCAGCAGCTGTGAATGCACCAGTATCAGTTATGAAAACAGCTGGAGAAGGTGGTGCATGGGGAATGGCGATCCTTGCAGCCTATATGCTGGATAAAGCAGAAGATGAGATGCTTGATACCTATCTTTCTGACAAAGTATTTGCAGGGGAAGAAGGTACAACGATCGCTCCAGATGAAAAAGATGTGGAAGGCTTTGATGAATTTATCAAACAATATCAAAAAGGTCTTGCACTTGAACGAGTTGCAATTGATGTCATGTAAAAAGGAGACGAAAGATGTTAGAACAATTAAAAAAAGAAGTCTATGAAGCAAATATGGAACTTCCTAAAAGAGGTCTGATCACATATACATGGGGAAATGTCAGTGGAATTGATAGAGAAAGTGGTTTATTTGTTATTAAACCAAGTGGTGTGGATTATGATAAACTTTCTCCAGAAGATATGGTTGTCATGGATCTTGATGGAAACAGAGTGGAAGGAGATTTAAATCCATCTTCTGATACACCAACGCATATTGAATTATATAAAGCATTCAAAGATTTAGGAGGAATTGTACATACACATTCCCCATGGGCAACATCATGGGCACAGGCGGGGAGAAGTATTCCATGCTATGGAACAACACATGCAGATTACTTCTATGGAGAAATTCCATGTGCAAGAAGCCTCACAAAAGAAGAAATTGAAGAAGCCTATGAGAAGAATACAGGATTGGTGATCATTGAGACATTTAAAGATAAGAATCCAGTTTATGTTCCAGGAGTGCTTTGTACAAATCATGGACCATTTACATGGGGAGCTGATGCAGCCGAGGCAGTTCATAATGCCGTTGTCTTAGAAGAAGTCGCAAAGATGGCATACCGTTGCGAGCATTTAAATCCAGAAGCAAAGCCAGCACCACAATATCTGCAGGATAAACATTTCTTCAGAAAACATGGGGCAAATGCTTACTATGGCCAAGGCAAATAATGAAAATGGATCAATAAAGATATCAGATAAAATTTAAAAGAAAGTGTTGTAAAATGATGAAAGTAAAAATGATCGAAAAAAGACAAAATGGAGTCTGCTTATTTGAATTACAAAATGATGAGATAAAAGTGATCACGAGTAACCTTGGTTGTCATATTTTATCTGTGTTCACAAAAGACAGAGATGGAAATTATGGAGATGTCGTTCTTGGATATCAAGATGTGGAAGATTGTCATAAAGATGATAAATTTTTAGGATGTATCATCGGACGTGTTGCAAACAGAATTGCAAATGGAGAGTTTCAGTTGAATGGAAAGACCTATAAACTTGCAGTAAATTCCGGACCGAATACGATTCATGGAGGTATAAATGGATTTAATCAGAAGATTTTTAACTATGAGATTTTAGAAGATGGAATCCGTTTTATCTATCTTTCTCCAGATATGGAAGAAGGATTTCCAGGAAGTCTTTATTTAAAGATAGTATATCGTCTATCTGGAAATGAATTAAAGATGGAATATGAAGCAATGTCAGATCAAGACACACTGATCAATATAGCCAATCATTCCTTTTTTAATCTTTCAGCAAAAGACAGTAAGATCTATGATCATCAATTGATGATCAAATCAGATCAGATTGCATGTGCAGATGAGAATGGTCTTCCAACAGGTAAGTTTTTGGATGTAGAGAATACACCATTTGATTTTAAAAGTTTTCATGAGATTGGAGAACGGATTCATGATGATGATGAACAGTTGAGATTCGTTGGAGGCTATGATCATTGTTTTATGTTAAAGGATGAGAAAGATCATGCAGTCTTATATGATAAAGAAAGTGGACGAAAATTAACGATCACAACAACACTTCCATGCATGCAGTTATATGCAGGAAACTTTCTGGCAGGAGGAAGTGATGGTAAATTTGGAAAACCATATGAGAACAGAGATGGTGTTGCATTAGAACCACAATTCTTGCCTAATTCTATGAATATAGAGAAAAAGCCAAGAGTTATCTTAAGAAAAGGCGAAGAGTATGAAGCAGTGACAACATACCGATTTGAAACAGAATAATATAGATTGAAATTAAAAAATAAGAATCATATCCATACAATATCCCCTTACCCTTTTTATTTGTATGGATATATTCTTGTTTATTTCTGGAATATAATTCTATAAGAGAGTATAATAATATTTTAGGAAAGAGGAAGGTAATATGATCAAAGTATTTTTAGTAGAAGATGAAAAGATCATTCGTAAGAGTATAAAGAATAACGTAAAATGGGAAGAAAATGGTTTTGAATTTGCGGGAGAAGCACCAGATGGTGAGATGGCTCTTCCAATGATCGAAAAACTACATCCAGATATCGTGATCACAGATATCAAGATGCCATTTATGGATGGACTTGAATTAAGTGATATCTTAAAGAAAAAAATGCCAAAAATACAGATCATCATACTTTCTGGATATGGGGAGTTTGACTATGCAAAAGAAGCGATCAAGATGGACGCAGCAGAGTATCTGCTCAAGCCTGTCAATGCCGGTGAATTAAAGGAAGTATTTGAGCGGATCAAAGCAGATCTTGACCGGGAACTGGATGAGAAGCGGAATAAAGTAACGCAGCAGCAGGATGGAATGAATATGGGAACCCGGGACAGAAGTGCTGAAGATCTGCTGGATCTGCGTATTGACAGGGTAAAAAAGAGACGGGAAGCGACAGATGCTGTACTTGCTGTGGCAGTAATTGGAGGAATTGCAGGTACTGGCTGTCTGGCGGCTTTTTCCAGCTATGTGATCTTAAGTGTCCTGGCCGGCGTTGCAGCTGCGGCAGTCAGCGTTGCGGCGTTGTTTTTCCGTACAAGGCTTAGCCGTGAGCTGAACAAGCGTGAGCGGCAGAGAGAACGCTGGCTTTCCAGACATGATGAACTTACCTGGAGCAGAAACAATCTGAATCAGGATTATGAGGAGAAATATACGGCTCTTTCCAATCTTCAGGCTGAGCTTGCTGAGTGTGAGGAGAATACCGAAGTAATGACGCCGGAGGAAACGGAGATACAGGCACTTAATATGGCGATGGAAACCATAGAGGCTCTTTCCGGAAATATCACGGATCAGGTTGGGGACAGGCTGAAGCACCGTACTTCGCAGATCCTAAGTGAGATCACCGGCGGCAAATATAAAGAAGTGATCATGGACGAGGAGCTTCATATTTTTGTTAATACAGGAGAACGGACAGTTCCGGCCGGAAGACTGAGCAGAGGAACTCTGGAGCAGATATATTTTGCACTGCGTATGGCAGCAGGAGAGCTTTTTTGTAGGGAAGAAGCTTTTCCGGTGATCCTGGATGATGTGTTTGGAATGTATGATGAAGAACGTCTGGCCTCTGTGCTTCGATGGCTTGATAAAGAAAACAGACAGGTGATCATAAGCACCTGCCATAAAAGAGAGATGGAGATCCTGGATAAAGAGGGAATTTCATATCAGAAAATATTGCTGCAGGTATGATCAGTGCGTTAAAATGCCCCGGTTTTCAGCGAGTGCGGATTACGAATATCCGTCCGAACAGAGAACCGGGGTATTTTTGTTATAGCTTTATTGTATTTCAGGTGGAAAATTACTTCTCATACTGGCTCATGTAGTTGTTTACACAGCGTTTGATTCTGTCTACCGGGTTGAGAAGGTGGCTGACAGATGTATCATGATTCAGTGTATCAATGATCAGTGCGATATATTTGCTCATATCACAGCTGATGTAATACGGTTTCTCAAGAAGCTCCGGTGACTGGTAAACCAGGTTGGTTGTGAGGAGCTTGTCAAAGTAACCTTTCTTATGAGCTTCATCGAATTTCTCAAGTCCGTCTGTGAAGAATCCGAAAGTGGAGCAAATGTAAACTTTGCCGGCACCTTTCTCTTTAAGGAGAGAGGCAATCTTAATGATGGTATCGCCGGAAGAGATCATATCATCAATGATCAGTACATCTTTGCCTTC
>OHRB01000423.1_pt1 | contig 21741 bp, 16 predicted proteins | sample 1578381 | NCBI WGS metagenome assembly OHRB01 (sample SAMEA3879566, study PRJEB24766) | human gut metagenome | biome: human-associated habitat; feature: feces | place: USA | collected 1985/1987
CTTCCGCCCATTTGGGAAATTTAGAGGTGCTTCCGATCAGTTCCCGGTCATGAAAAGCGTTTACCTTAATCACAGCGCCGTCTACAGGAAAGGAAAACCCGCCCCTCTGCTCGCCGATTCTCTGGATTTCCTTTACCACGTCATCCATATCATCATAGCAGTTGTAAAACGGAGGCGTATGGAAGCCAAGCTCTGTCAAATAGTCCAAGGATTCCTTATGAGTGTTTAAGGCCACCCCTTCTATCTGCTGAATATTGAACACATAGATATCCAGTTCTCTTTGAGCGGTAATCCTGGAATCCTTTTGACGCAAAGATCCCGCAGCGGCGTTTCTCGGATTTTTAAAGGGCTTTTCTTCGTTCAATTCCTGACGCTCCAAAAGCTTTAAAAAGCTTTCGTTGGACATATAGACTTCACCCCGAACCTCCAAAAAAGGCACAGCCCGGGTCAGCTTCTTTGGAATTGTCTTGATGGTTCGCAGATTTTCGGTAACATCCTCCCCTACGCTTCCATCTCCCCGGGTAGAACCCCGTACAAAAATACCGTTGCGGTATTCCAAAGAAACAGAAAGGCCGTCAAATTTCGGCTCCACCACATAGGATACCTTAGGCACTACCTCCCGGACTTTACGGTCAAAATCAAACAGCTCCTCCTCGGAAAAGCTGTCGTGGAGGCTTTCCATCGGGACTTCATGGGTTACCGGTGTGAACTTATTTAAGGCGGCGCCGCCTACCCTCTGGGTAGGCGAATCCTCCGTTACAAGCTCCGGATAGGCAAGCTCGATTCCTTCCAGCTCCCTCAGCATCATATCATATTCATAATCGGTGATCTCCGGATTGTCTTCCTCATAATATTTTTTCGCATGATAATTTAGCTTTTTCCGCAATTCCTCCGCCGATTTTCTGGCGTTTTCCAAATCCATTTAAGAAACCTCCACTAACACTTTACAAAGGGTCTTTAAATTCTTTTCAAATTTTATCTGCAACAAAAATATTATAACCAAAAAACGGAAAGTTAGCAACTTATTGTTTTAGAGCGGAAAGGTCTGCCATAAATTCCGGCACCTGACCTACGATCACTGTTTCCGCAACCGCTACGGTAGTTTCTACCTCCACCGTAGTATTAATCCCCGGCGCCATTAAAACCTGATAGCCTTTTACCGTCATTAAAATCTGATGCTTTGTTTGATTAATACCTGCCGACGTAAATTCACTTTTTAAATCTGTCACTACGCTGCCGCTAAAAGAAATGTCAATAGGGATACCGGGCCCTTTGTCTCTCAAAAGATTGCTTCCTGTCAAGGTTCCTAACGGCACTGAAAATTCCCGGTGTTTTTCCTGGCTGAGAGCCGACTGCACAGCTAGGCTGATATCGGCTTTTAACTGATTGATTTTTAGGGAATCGGTAGTAACCGCTAAAACAGAGCCATCCGTGGCTTTTTCAATATGTATTAAATCAGTGTAGGTAATTCCTTTGTTATTTAATTGAGATGTGACTGCATCATTCACCGATTGGTTAAACATCTGTTTTGCCTGGCTTGCCGCTGCCTTTTCCACCAAAGGGGATAACTGACATTCGATGACAAAAAACAGGCCGATCAGTAGAAATACGGGAATTAAAAGCTTAAGACGATGCCTCTTTCGTCTGCATCGAATTTTCTTTCGTCTCAACACAAAAATCACCCCTTTTTCCAATGTATGTAGAATGAGGGTGTGTTGACACAAATGAAATCTTTTCTGTATCAAACAGCTGAGAAATCCCATAAATCCCGCTTACTCTTTCTTTAGGCGGAATTTCTGCCAACATACGGCCTGTGCCTTGGACACTTCTGCCTTCACGATATGGGATCCTTCCCACTCATATAATTTCCTCAGAATTTTCCTGCCTTCCGTTTTATCTCCCGGTTCTGACGAAGAGGATTCTCTTGCTAACAGCGATAACACAAACCGGTCCGCCATTATAATGACGAACCGGTTAAACAGATTACTTTTCTATTTTCACAGGTCATAATCGATAGCGATGCTGCTTTCGGCTGCGGCGTGCATATGTTTCTTCACTACGGATACATGATAGGCATCCTCTTGATAATCATTCAACGCTTCCCGATTATCCAACGTGACCTGCAAAATTAGGTCATAAGAACGAGGAGAATGAAGAAAATCAATTCCCACAGAGATCTCTCGCACCAAAGGGACATTATCTTTCATGGATAAAAGGATATCCCGAGCTGTTTCGCAGGCTTCCTCACTATGATCCTTAAGCTTAAAACACACAATATGACGAATCATGATAGAGATCCTCTCAAAATAGAATAGAAAGCGACCTTATTCCTCTACAGCAGGAGCTTCCTCAACTGCCGGTGCTTCTTCCGCAGCGATATCAGCTTCTGTGGAGGCGACAACCTCATCAGGAGCATTAGCGGCTTCCTGAGCTTTTGCCTGGGCCTCTTCCTCCAACAGCTTGCGGATAGACAGGCTGATACGCTTCTTATCGAAGTCAATATCGGTAATAGCAACCTTAACCACGTCGCCTATGGCCAAAACATCCTGAGGCTTCTCAATCCTATGATCGGCGATCTGAGAAATATGAATCAGCCCATCAATACCAGGCAGGATTCTTGCAAAAGCGCCAAAGGTAGTCATACCGACTACAGTAACCTCCACCACAGAGCCTACCGGATAATCTCTCTTCAAAATCTCCCAAGGATTATCCTCTGTTTTCTTATAGCCCAAGGAAATCTTGCCCTTTTCGGGATCGAGATCCTTAATATAAACCTCAACCGTATCGCCTACATTGACGATTTCAGAAGGATGCTTGATTCTGCTCCAGGAAAGCTCGGAAATATGGACCATGCCGTCAATACCGCCCAAATCTACAAAAGCACCGTAAGAGGTCAAAGATTTTACTGTTCCGGTATATACCTTGCCAATTTCTGCGGTTTCCCAGAATTTTTCGGCCAGCTTCTTTCTTTCATCTTTCAGAACAGAACGAATGGAACCGACAGCGCGTCTGCGTCCGCGGTTAACCTCAATAATACGGAATTTCACTTCCTGCTTCAGAAGGTCCTCCAAAGAATCGCCTCTGGAAGCGGTAGCCTGAGAGGCGGGAATAAATACGCGAACGCCATTGGTCACAGCGATCACACCGCCCTTAATAACCTCCGTGACAATACCGGTGACAACCGTTTCATTTTCATTGGCTTCAACAATCTCTTCCCAGCCTTTAATGGCATCCAAGCGCTTCTTGGAAAGCATAATGGTGCCTTCCTGGTCATTGGTGCGCATGATCAAGAGATCCATCTCGTCGCCAATCTTCACAAGGTCCTCTGCTTTAGCGTTGGGATCCGCGGAAAGCTCAGCGAGGGGAACAAATCCAGCTTGCTTTCTGCCGACATCCACATAAATCTCATTCGGAGCGATACCAACGACTACACCGTGAACTTTTTCATCTGTAGTAAAGCTTTTCAGAGATTCTTCAAGCATCTCCTCGAAGTTCATTTCTCCTTCATTAATCTCAGTCATTTCTTTGTTTTCTAGAATATCCGTCATGGTTTCTAGTGCCTCCTTTATAATGCTGGCAGGTGTGGATGCACCCGCCGTGATTCCAATGGAATACGCCTGCTTGATTTCAGATACCGGCAGCTCCTTCGCTGTCTCAATTAAGCAAGTCCTGCAAAAAGGCTCGCACACGCTTTTCAGCTTTGCCGTGTTGGAGCTCTGCCTGCCCCCGATAATAACCATCAGGTCTTTCTGCTTTGCCAATCTTACAGCTTCAGCCTGCCGTTCTGATGTAGCATTACATATTGTATCAAAAATTGCGGCGTTTGTATATACTCTTTTCAGAATTTTCAAACAATTTTCCCATTCTGATACACTAAAAGTCGTTTGAGCTACTACAAAAAGCTCTTTTGACTCTAAATTTGGGAAATCTTTGATCAGATTTTTAAGCTCATTTTGATTGCGGAAAACATAGCTTTCGCCCTGACAATGTCCTCTGATTCCCCGCACCTCCGGATGATCCGGGTCGCCGGCAATTAAAACCGGTACTCCTTTTTCTGAAGCAGAAAAAACGATTTGATGAATTTTTCCTACAAACGGACAAGTCGCGTCGGCATATTCTATGCCAAGCCGTTCAATCTCGCGCAGGATGTCAAGAGAAACGCCATGGGAGCGGATCACTAAAATTCCTCCTGGCTGAACTTGGCCTGGCTGGGAGACAATCGTCACGCCTCTCTGCTCCAATGCGGCCACCATTTGGGGATTATGGATAATCGGTCCCAAGGTATAAACCCTCTTTCCCTGATCCAGAAGGCGGTTTACAATTTCGATCGCACGGTTTACCCCAAAACAGAAGCCGGCGGTTTTCGCTACTGTAATGTCAGCCATTTACACTCTCCCTTTTAAATATCCTGCTGCCGCAAAGCGCTGATCAACTCCATGATTTTACGGCTCGCTTCCCGGAATTGAGGGCCGGTCCCCTCAGTAATTCCCAATTCCTCCGGGGTCACTGTTTGACCACAGCTGATAGTCACCCGATGAAACAGCTTTAGCACCCCGCCTCCCTTAGTGGAAATGGAAACCGGCATAACCGGAACCTGGGCTTTATAAGCAAGCATCGCGGCTCCGGATTTGGGTTTTAACAAATTTCCATCCTTGGACCGGGTTCCCTCAATAAAAATCCCCACTACAGCGCCTTGCTTCAGATATTCCTCCGCCAAATTGATAGCGCCCTCATCATGCTTTCCCCTTTGAATGGGAAACGCCCCCAGCGCAGAGATGATCTTTGACACAAATTTATTCTGAAACAATTCGCTTTTTGCCATATACCGGATCATACGCTTTTGGGCAAGTCCCAAAAAGACAGGATCCTTCATAGAAATATGGTTACAGCATACCACGCATCCTTGTCCTTTCGGCAGACTGTTTTTATTTTTGACCTTATAGAAATAGAGAGGCTTAAAAATAATAGGCAGCAGGCCTTTGGCAAAGTTATAAAACGGCGTGTTTTTTGTCAGGTCACCCACAGGAAATTCTCTCCTTTATCAATTCAGTTACCTTGTCGACCGATTGCTCTAAATTTAAATCCGAGGTATCCACATAAACGGCGTCTTCGGCCGGCTTGAGAGGAGCGATTTCCCGATGGGAATCCTGATAGTCACGCTGCTTGATTTCCGCCAGCACCTGATTATAATCTGTGGCCGGGTCTTTCGCAATAAGCTCGCGGAATCTTCTTCTGGCTCTTTCCTCAGGGGAAGCGGTCAGGAATATTTTTAACTGGGCGTGAGGCAGTACCACGGTACCGATATCACGGCCGTCCATCACCACATTGTGAAGCTTTGCCAGAGATTGCTGCAAGTCGAATAGAAACTCCCGAACGGCAGGAACCGCGGAAACCTTAGAGGCCATCATAGAAACCTCAGGCGTGCGGATCAAATCTGAAACGTCGCTGCCGTTTAACAGGACATGCTGCTCCCCATTTCGAAATTCCAGATTTATTTTTGTATCCAAAAGAAAAGCTTTCAGCCTTTTGGAATCTTTTAGATCAATTTTGTATTCCATTGCGGAAAGACCGACCGCCCGGTAAAGAGCGCCGGTATCCACATAAATAAATCCCACATTTTTCGCGGCACGCCTTGAAATTGTGCTTTTCCCGGCTCCTGCGGGACCGTCGATAGCAACTGAAAACATCTGGTTACCCCCAAATAGAATTTCCGGCTAAATAGCCGGTAGAAAAAGCGATCTGAAGATTAAATCCGCCGGTGTAGCCGTCAACACCCAGCACCTCGCCCACAAAAAAAAGCCCCTTCACCAGCTTGCTTTCCATCGTTTTGGGTGAGAGCTCATGAACCGATACGCCTCCCGCCGTAACAATGGCCTCCTCAATAGGGCGAAATCCGGAAATTGTCACCGGCAGAGATTTCAGCAGCCTGCCAAAATTCATTCTTTCCTGGCGGGAAATTTGATGGCATTTCTTTTCTCCAGGGATTCCGGACAGGTTCACCGCTACCGGAATAAGTTTTTTAGGCAGAAGCTCCTGCAGAGAATTACTAAAATCCCGGTTTTGGAATTTCTGAAAATCCCTCTGAAGCCGCAAATCCAATTGTTCAAAGTTCAAGCCTGGCTTTAAGTCGATGTGGATTTCATACCGTTCCGGAGACAAATCCCTCATATGAGCGCTGGCGCTTAATATGACCGGGCCGCTGACGCCAAAGTGAGTAAAAAGCATTTCTCCGAAATCCCGGTAAATTTCTTTTCCTTGTTTCCGATCTATCACCTGAACCGCAATATTCCGCAAGGAAAGGCCTTGCAGCTCCTGGCACCAATTTTCCCGGCAAACCAAAGGCACTAGGGAGGGCCGGGGCGGAACGATCGTATGTCCAGCCTGCCTCGCTAACCGATATCCGTCTCCTGTTGAGCCGGTTCCAGGATAGGACAGCCCGCCGCAGGCTACGATAACGCTGTCCGACTGTATTCTTTTTCCGGAAGCTGCTTTCACACCCTTCACGGCTCCATCTTTTATTATAAGAGCTTTTATGTCTTCCTGCAATACATGAACGCCGGAAGCTTCCACATCTTCTTTCATCGCATCCACAATATCGGCAGCCCGGTCGCTGACAGGAAACACCCGGTTTCCCCGTTCTGTTTTCAGCGGCACATGCAGTCCTTCAAAATAATCCATGGTATCCAAGGGGGAAAATCGGTTGACCGCACTGTACAAAAAACGCCCGTTTCCCGGTATCGCACCTATAAACGACTGAACATCACATTGATTACAGACATTGCACCGGCCTTTGCCGGTTATCATCAGCTTTCTGCCCAGCTTCGCGTTCTTTTCCAACAGCACCGTCCGGGCACCCAGCTTCGCGGCGCTGGCGGCCGCCATCATTCCCGCCGGACCTCCACCTACTACAGCCACATCAAACTCAAGCTTCAACCGGATCCTCCTCAACCTTTTCATAAACCTCGTACTCATCCCAAATCTCTTCCAGGTTTTGGAAGGTCTTTGAAACCTCATCCTTTTTCTTTAAAGCCGTAGCCACGATCATTGCGTTAATCAAGCTTAACGGGGCCACCAGGCTATCCACAACAGAGGCCATGTCGCTTCTGGCCAGCAATACAAAATCCGCCTGCTGTGCCAGCGGAGACAAAAGGCTGTCTGTCAAAGCAATCCCCCTAGCGCCTTTTCTTTTGGCGAAATTCATCGCGCTGACCGCCTGCTTGGAATACCGCGGGAAGCTGATGCCGATAAACACATCCTCTTCATTAATGCGGAACATCTTTTCGTAAATCTCCGTTTTACTGGTTGTAGTTACCAGCTCGACCTTATCGAAAATCAGGCTGAAGTAATAGTTCAGGAAAATTCCCAGAGCGGAAGCGCTCCGGGCTGCTAAAATATAAATCTTTCTGGCCGAAACGATAGCGTCCACCGCCTCGTAAAAATCCTTATGGGAGGTTTCCTCCAGAGTTCTGCGAATCTTATCGATATCCTGGTTCAGCACGCTGTCCAGAACATCCGCGTCGCCGATCCGGTTGCTGGTAACCTCAATCCGCTGCACTGAAGTCAGCTTGTTCCGAATCATTTCCTGCATCGCCTTCTGAAGCTGCGGATAACCGTCGTAGCCCACCTCGGTGGCAAAACGCACCACTGTGGATTCACTGACTCCAACGGTAGCGCCCAGCTTGGATGCGGTCATAAACGCGGCCTTGTCATAATGGTCTTCAATATATTGAGCGATGCGCCGTTGGCCCTTAGAAAAGCCCGGCATCATTTTCTCGATACGGGACAGCAAATGTTTCACGCCTGGTCCACTCCTTATTGCTATTTTCCAGCCAGCAGTTTTTAGTTTATTTTCATTCTGTTGTAAGCATTTCGAAGCTTTAGATTCTTAATCCTAACATTCATAGTAAAACTTAATCCTGCAAAAATCAAGTGAAAAATAGGGAATTCAGTGTTTTTTCCTCATTGTTTTGCAAGTTTATTCCCTAAAAACGCAAAAACACACCCGAAAGTAAAGCGTGTCTTTATCATTCGGGCGTGTTTATTTTAAAGTTTTTGTTACTCTATGATGCAGCTTTTCAACATAAGTAGCCACTAAGCCAGACAAGGCGATGTCGTAAATCAGGAACACAGCATTGCCAAGAATCAAAAAGACCCACGGCAAATAAATGCCAAATACAGTAAACGAATCCTCCGGAAGCTGCAAAAAGTTAACTGCTAAAAAGAAGCAGGCCACCACAGCCACGTTGAACACCGCAAATTTGCTGATCCAGGAAAGGACTTTATTAGAGATCCGTTCTAAAAAAGATTTTAAAACCGGATAATACCCAAAGAATAATACAAACAAGAGCGCCGCCTCTTTATCCGCGGCAAACAGCAGCGACAGCACTGCAACCGCGGCATAGATCATCCATGCCCATTTCGCCCCTATTTCGATCACCGCCACAATCAAAAGCACTCCAGCGATAGCAGGCAGCGCATAGGTGCCGATCGGTATTAGTCCAGTGAGGAACATCAGCACTACTCCCAGCGCCGTCAGCAGACCTCCCAGGGCTATTTTTCCACTTTTACTCAAAAGGAAAGCCTCCCTTTTATGGTTAACAGCAGGAAATCAAGTCCCCGCCCATACATTCGCAGCAACAGTCGGCGCAAATCAGGGATGAGCACATATCACAGGCGTTGCAGCCGCCGGCAGCGGGAGCCGTGCGGTTATATCCGCCATAAGCGCCGTTCCTCTGATTCTGACATTGGTTCATCGCCGCCCGGTACTCCATATTGCCGGGATCCATGTTACAAGCGGTGGAGAAATTGTTGTAGGCTTCCTCCATCCATCCTTTTTTATACAAGCAGGTTCCCTTCAGGAAATACCATTCTCCGCCTCTGCGGCCGGCGGGAACTCCATCTAAAATCTGCTCCGCATCCGCAATTCTCCCGTTCATCAGCAGATTGCGGACATCGCTGTATTCTGTGCTTCTTCCATAGGAAGCGCCCGACTGGTAGCCGCCCTGATACCCGCCGTAGCCGTTCTGCTGATACCCGCCGTTATTAGCGCGGGCCTTTCGGTCGTTCATAATGGTATCATAGGCCTCGTTGATCTCTTTCATCTTTTCGGACGCGAGATCCGCCAACGGGCTTTCCGCGTAATTATCCGGATGATATTTTTTCGCCAGCTCCCGATACGCGGTTTTAATTTCATCATCGGTAGCGTTTGGCGATACTCCTAATACTTTGTACGGATCTGACATTGTTACCTCCAATGGGTTTGCCCCATAAAAATTGAGAGTGCGCTTTTAAACTTTTTCCCTTTTCGCTTTCCTGTCATATAGAACCAATTTTTGCATGGCCGGAAGGCCCTGGGTTAAAATATTTGAAATCACTGTGTCAAAATGACGCAGCGACAACAGTTGATAGGACAAAATAATTTGAGAAAGGGTTTGATTTAACACACCGTTGCAATAATCCGCCAAGGCTTCCCCTTCCAAAGGCTTCTCCCTTTCACGGATTAATTTTTTAACAAAAGGATTGAAGTTGTTTTTCTTTTGATCCTTTTCTATATCATCCGCCGCATCAATCAAATAAATCCACCGACCCAAAAAATAACCTAATTGGAGGAAAATGGCTTCCCGTATTTGATCCCCGCCGGCTACCGGCATCAAAACCTTACGCAGCATAACCGCGGTAGGCTCTGCGGCGGCGTCAATGCCTGTTTGAGGATCCTGTTCCACCTTTGACTGTGCTTGTATATATTCATAAACAATAGAGTCTAACTTTGGATATCTTTTTCTCGCTTTGTGATAGCCTCGTACGGCAAAGGGCAAAAGACAGACAGAACGGAGCTTTCCCCAAAATCCGGAGTCCTTAATATCATCCTTAATCTTATAGTAGGCGGTCAAAACCGAAACCGCGCCAGCATAGGCATAGCTTTCCTCGTGGCCAGTACAGTAAGTGCATCGTTTTGCCGGGTTTGCCACACATCGTCCCGCTTCAAAGCCCGGGCAATCATCCCGGAGCGCCATGGAGAGCATTGCCAAAAACGTGCCGTCATAGCTTAACGCAAGACGGGAAAGCCTGCCGTAGTCCTTGCCCATCCGTTTGCATAAGCCGCAATAAGCGCTTTTATATAGGTCGTATTCCTTGACCAACAGCTCGGGCTTATTGGGCCGGATGTAACCAAACACAGCGATAACTCCATTTCCACAGCGTCGTCTCTTTAAAATAACAACTGTATTTTACACTATTTTCCCACGGGGTGCATTAACTAATTGTAAACTTTTTATTTGTAAGAAATATGATTTTTATCTTGATAACCTGTTATGGTTTCATGCGCGAAAGCCGATAGAAGCCGGCCCTCATGAAGCCGATAAAGCTCGCATCGCTTAAGTCGATGAAAAAAAGCCGCCTGTTTTTTCAGACGGCTAACGTCCTGTATAGGAGCTCTCTACTTTTGCGATTTCCTCCGGAGTTCCTTCCGCGACGATAAAGCCGCCCTTATCTCCCCCCTCCGGACCTAAATCGATAATGTGATCAGCGGTTTTAATTAAATCCAAATTATGCTCGATCACCACAACGGTATTACCGGCGTCTACCAGCTTTTGCAGTACGTCAATCAAACGATGCACGTCGGCAATGTGCAAGCCAGTGGTCGGCTCATCCAAAATATAGATGGTCTTTCCGGTAGAACGCTTAGAAAGCTCTGTGGCCAGCTTTACTCTTGATACGCTGGGCCTCTCCTCCGGAAAGCGTAGTGGAGGATTGTCCGATCTTCACATATCCCAAGCCTACATCCTGAAGCGTCTGAAGCTTACGGGCAATCTTTGGAAGAGAGGCAAAGAACTCCAACCCCTCGTCTACCGTCATTTCCAGAACATCATAGATGTTTTTATCCTTGTATTTGACCTCCAGGGTTTCCCGGTTATACCGTTTCCCTTTGCACACCTCACAGGGAACATAAATATCCGGCAAAAAGTGCATCTCGATTTTTAGGATACCGTCGCCCTGGCAGGCCTCGCACCGGCCTCCCTTTACATTAAACGAAAATCTTCCGCTGTTAAAGCCCCGCATTTTCGCTTCCTGGGTGGAAGCGAAAAGATCCCGGATATCGTTAAACAGCCCCGTATAGGTGGCGGGATTGGAGCGAGGCGTTCTGCCGATGGGCGACTGGTTGATGTCGATGACCTTGTCCAGATATTGCAGCCCGGTGATCTTATCGTGTTCGCCAGCCCTGCATTTGGCACCATTCAGCTCAGACGCCAGATGCTTATACAAAATTTCATTAATCAGCGAGGATTTTCCGGAGCCTGAAACTCCGGTGACACATACCAGCTTTCCCAGGGGAATTTTTACATCGATATTTTTTAAGTTATTTTGTCTTGCTCCAACAATTTTTACGGTTTTTCCATTTCCCTTTCTGCGCTTCTCCGGCACCATCACCTGCTTTTTGCCACTCAGGTACTGCCCTGTGATAGAACGCTCGCAGGCCTTGATTTCGTCCACCGTGCCCGCACAGACGATCTCCCCGCCCTTAACACCGGCGCCTGGTCCCACATCTACCACATAGTCGGCGGCGTACATGGTATCTTCGTCATGCTCCACAACGATCACAGTGTTTCCCAAGTCCCGCAAATGCTTTAGGGTTCCAAGCAGCTTGTCGTTATCCCGCTGGTGCAAGCCGATGCTGGGCTCGTCCAAAATATACAGAACCCCCATTAAAGAGGAGCCGATCTGGGTGGCTAGACGGATCCGCTGGCTTTCACCGCCGGAGAGCGTCCCGCTCGCCCGGGACAAGGTCAGATATTCCAAGCCTACGCTCTGCAGAAACCCCAGCCGCTCGGTGATCTCCTTTAAGATCGCTTTTGCAATCATCCGCTCCCTGTCTGTCAGCTGCAGATTTTTGACAAACTCCAGCGCGTCAGAAACAGACTTTTCACAGAAATCGCTGATATTGATCCCGCCCACCGTGACGGACAGGCTCTCCGGGTTCAAGCGCTTCCCATGACATTCATCACAAGGAATTTCGCTCATAAAGCCCTCGATTTCTTCCTTAATCCAATTGCTGGAGGTTTCTCGGAATCGTCGCTCCAAATTATTGATAATTCCTTCAAATTTTGTGTAATAGGTGCCGCTGCCGTACTCATTTTTCCGGACAATTTTGATTTTATCCTCCGCCGGCGTTCCATACAGCAGCAAATGAACAATTTCAGCCGGCAGATCTTTGATCGGAGTATCCAGAGAAAAGTGGTATTGCTTCGCCAGCGCCTCAAAATACATGGAAGCGATGGTGCTGCCTTCCATAGCCCATCCGCTCGCCTTAATTCCTCCCTGCCGGACGGAAAGCTCCTTATTAGGAATCACTAAATCCGGATCCACCTTCATAAACACGCCCAAGCCGGTGCACTTTTTGCAGGCGCCGAAGGGGTTATTAAAGGAAAACATCCGGGGCGTCAGCTCGTCGATGCTGATTCCATGCTCAGGGCATGCGTAATTTTGTGAAAAGGTGATATCCTTTCCATCCACTACATTAATAATGGTCAATCCGCCGGTCAGGCTGGAGGCTGTTTCAATGGAATCAGACAGTCGGGAACGAATCTCAGGCTTAATCACCAAACGGTCCACGACAATTTCGATGGTATGCTTTTTATTTTTTTCCAATTTGATCGTCTCAGACAGGTCATAGATCAGGCCATCCACGCGAACCCGTACATAGCCGCTTTTTCGGGCAGCCTCGAACTCTTTTACGTGTTCGCCCTTTCGTCCTCGAATGACCGGCGCCAGCACCATAATTTTAGAGCCTTCCGGCAGGGCCATTACCTGATCTACAATCTGGTCTATGGTTTGCTGCTTAATCTCCTTTCCGCACACCGGGCAATGAGGGATCCCGATTCTGGCATACAAAAGCCTGAGATAATCATAGATCTCCGTTACGGTGCCGACTGTGGATCTCGGGTTTTTCGAGGTAGTTTTCTGATCAATGGAAATAGCCGGAGACAAGCCTTCGATGTAATCCACATCCGGCTTTTCCATCTGGCCTAGAAACTGGCGGGCATAGGAGGAAAGAGATTCCACATACCGCCGCTGCCCCTCGGCATAAATCGTATCAAACGCCAGCGAGGATTTTCCGGAGCCGGATAATCCCGTGAACACTACCAATTGATCTCTGGGAATCTCCAAATCAATATTTTTAAGGTTGTGCTCTCTGGCGCCCTTAACAAAAATATTTTTACTAGACAAAATAAGCTCTCCTTAATTTTTAATCATGTCATTTACCGGACTGCAGCTTTTTAATTCGGTCTCGCAGATATGCGGCGTGTTCAAATTCCAGAAGCTTTGCAGCGGCCTTCATCTCCTTGGTAAGCTGCTCGATCAGCTGCTGGCGTTCCAGCTTTGTCAGCCGCTTTCCGGATTTTTTGTCATCCTTATGGCTGGAAATTTCTAAAACCTCTGCTACTTTCTTAACAATCGTTTTCGGCGTAATGCCATGCTCCTGATTATACCGCATCTGGATATCGCGTCTTCTCTGAGTCTCTCGAATCGCAGTTTCCATGGAGGGCGTAACCTGATCCGCGTACATGATAACCTGGCCTTCCGCGTTTCTGGCGGCACGGCCTATTGTCTGAATCAGGGAACGGTCGGAACGCAGGAAGCCCTCTTTGTCCGCATCCAGAATCACCACCAAAGACACCTCCGGGATGTCCAAGCCCTCTCTCAGCAGGTTAATGCCGACCAAAACATCAAACTCACCTAAACGAAGGTCTCGAATGATCTCCATCCGCTCCACCGTATCGATGTCGTGATGCATATACCGAACCCGAATCCCCATTCCCTCTAGGTATGATGTGAGATCCTCCGCCATTTTCTTAGTTAATGTGGTTACCAGCACCCGGTTGCCTTTAGCCACCCGAAGATTGATTTCTGAAATCAAGTCGTCGATCTGTCCCTCGGTCGGCTTAACGATAATCTCCGGATCCAACAGACCTGTTGGACGAATTACCTGTTCTACAATCTGGGTGCTCTTTTCCCGTTCCAAATCTCCCGGAGTTGCGCTGACAAACACCGCCTGGTTGATTCGCTGGTAAAACTCGTCAAAATTCAGCGGGCGGTTGTCGTAGGCTGACGGAAGCCGGAAGCCATATTCAATCAAACTTTCCTTTCTCGCCCGGTCGCCGGCATACATTCCGCGCACCTGGGGCAGCGTCACATGGGACTCGTCCACAAACAACAGGTAATCTTTTGGAAAATAATCCAAAAGCGTAAACGGCGCGCTGCCTGGTTCCCGTCCCGCCATGACTCTGGAATAGTTTTCAATTCCCTTGCAAAAACCGATTTCCTGGAGCATTTCAATATCATACCGGGTTCTTTGCTCAATACGCTGGGCCTCCAGCAGCTTTCCCTCCCGGCGGAAATATGCCAGCCGTTCTTCCAGCTCCTGTTCGATTTCTTGAATAGCCTCTTTCATTTTTTCCTTGGGGACGATGTAGTGAGACGCCGGGTAAATAGCGATATGCTTCAGATCCGCTTTGATTTCTCCGGTCAGCGGATTAAACTCGCTGATCCGGTCCACTTCATCACCGAAAAACTCCACCCTCACTGCCGTATCATTGGACTGGGCTGGAAATATTTCCACTACATCTCCTCGTACCCGGAACTTGTTTCGGATAAAGTTTATATCATTTCTCTCATATTGAAGCTCTACCAGTTTCTTTAAAAGCTCGTCTCGGTTTTTTTGCATTCCCGGCCGCAAAGAAATAACCATGGTGCGGTAATCAATCGGGTTACCCAAGCTATAAATGCAGGAAACGCTGGCCACAATAATGACATCTCTGCGTTCGGACAGCGCTGAGGTCGCAGAATGACGGAGCTTGTCGATTTCGTCATTAATCGCAGAATCCTTTTCAATATAAGTGTCTGTCGTAGCGATATAAGCTTCTGGCTGATAATAATCATAGTATGAAACAAAATACTCGACTGCGGATGTTGGGAAAAATTCGCGAAACTCGCTGCAGAGCTGCGCCGCCAGGGTCTTATTGTGCGCCAAAACCAGTGTTGGCTTCTGTACCTGCGAAATAATATTCGCCATAGTAAACGTCTTACCGGAGCCCGTAACCCCCAGCAAAGTCTGCTCTTTATCTCCTCTTTTGATTCCCTCCACCAGCTTGGCAATCGCCTCTGGCTGATCTCCCGTAGGCTTATAGGTGGAAACCAATTTGAATAATTCTTTATCATTTCGATTGTTCATACACGATTTCCTCTATTGATGATAGCTACTATTGGCCCAAATATGGATTTTTACAACGTCCTGTTTTTCCAGCAATTTCGACCAATCGAGAATTTGCTCACTAAAAATCCGCGATTCCATAAAAGCCAATCCTACAATGCTTATGCTGATGGTTTAGTATACCACAAAATCTCGTATTTTTCAATTCTAACGATATACATGATACATTTATATCCCAGCTGAGCATCCGTTTTCATTCTCTATTCTAATGCCTGGATATTGCGGCGGTTTTTAAGAGCGGAATCAAGTCTATATGGCATTAAATCTATCATTGTGTGTCTCTAATCCTATAATCTTATAGGAATACTCCTTGTGTCTTTACTGAATGACCTGCAAAACGGGGAAGCATTTCTAATACTGTCTTATGAGTGTTGCTCTTAAAGCACTTTTGTTTTTTGACGATACAGTTATATTCGCAAAATCAGAGAGTTGTTTCTAAAATGCTACTATGCTATAATTTAGCCTGTAGAAACTTTATTGTGCGTGCTTGAGGAGGATTTGTTATGAAAAAGTCCAGGGTTTATTTTACTGATATGCGAACCACAGAAAACTCTAATTTACAGAAAAAGCTCGCCAGACTTATCAGGAAGGCTGGCATTGGCGGCATCGACTTCGAAAAAAAGTACGTCGCGATTAAAATTCACTTTGGGGAACCAGGGAATCTGTCTTATTTGCGGCCTAATTACGCTAAAACCGTAGCGGACACAGTAAAAGATCTGGGCGGAAAGCCTTTTTTGACCGATTGCAACACTCTCTATGTGGGAGGGCGCAAAAACGCGCTGGATCATATCGACACCGCTTATTTAAATGGATTCTCCCCTTTTTCCACCGGTTGTCATGTCATCATTGCGGACGGGCTAAAAGGAACCGATGAGGTTTTAGTCCCGGTTTCCGGCGGAAAATACGTAAAGGAAGCCAAGATCGGCAGAGCCGTTATGGATGCAGATGTTTTTATCAGCTTAACCCATTTTAAAGGCCATGAGATCACAGGGTTTGGGGGCGCCTTGAAAAATATCGGAATGGGCTGCGGCTCTCGTGCGGGAAAAATGGAAATGCACAGCGCAGGCAAGCCTTACGTAATTCAAGAACAATGCGTGGGCTGCCGTGTATGCGCCAAATCCTGCGCACATGACGCTATCTCGTTTACCGACAAAAAAGCTAATATTAACCACAGCATCTGCGCGGGCTGTGGAAGGTGCATTGGCGTATGTCATCGGGATGCAATTAAGCCCGCTGATGATGAGTCTTTCGACATTTTGAATCAAAAAGTGGCGGAATATACCAAAGCGGTCGTTGACAAACGGCCTTGCTTCCACATCAGCCTGGTTGTGGATGTGTCTCCTCAATGCGACTGCCATTCGGGAAATGACGCTGCTATTGTACCGGATGTGGGGATGTTTGCCTCTTTCGACCCAGTAGCTCTGGATGTAGCCTGTGCCGACGCGGTAAACGCTCAGCCCCCGATTCAAAACAGCCAGCTTAAAGAGCATTGGAACGAATCCGGGGACCATTTTCACAAGGTCGGGCCCAATACCAACTGGAAGGTCGGTATCGCTCATGCCGTAGAGCTTGGAATCGGCACTACAGAATATGAATTGATCCGTGTATAAATAAAATTTTTTGAAAATCCGAATCGCGGCAAATTAAGAACGATAAGAAAGGCGGGAAGAGAGTTCTCTTCCCGCCTTTCTTATCGTTCTTAGCCTGACCAGTAGCTCCATTATCGCAAAACATGATAAATTATAGTAAGTGAACCAAATACGCTGACAAAGCATTAGGGTATCAGAGATGATTTACCTTCAGGTCATCTGCTTCTCCATAGAGAATTTCCACCTTGGTTTCCAGCTTGCCGCTTTTAGGGTCACGCTTCTGAGAATAGACGCCCCAGTTTTTGGCGTTGGAAAAGAAACACCGAAAATCGTCCTGATGGATCACCGGTGCAAACCCGATGGTATTATTTACCAGGTCGAACTGATAGCCGCTCAGAGCCACCAGCACAGACCAGCTCGCCATGCTGCGGACATAATGGTTGCCGCATTCCACCTCGTTCCAGGGATTCCAGTCGTAGCCGTTATACCGTTCCCGAACCGCTTTCACAACGGCCAGGCCTTCTTCCACAAAGCCCTCAAAAATCAGGTGGGCTGCCACCTGGTATTCTATGCCGGACCATACTTCATCGCTGTATACAAAGGGCAGCTTTGGACGGCCGCCCTGAGGCCAGCTGCACAATACCAAGCCTTTTTCCTGATTCAGCGCATAGGTACGCTGGACATTGACATGATCCTCCATCGTCTCCTTGAAATTGTACTGAAATACAGAGTGAATGGCCTTTTTGATGTGCTCCTCCGGCAGGACATAGCCCAGGTGATTCAGGTGGGCCAGCATTTGTCCAAAGACCTGATCCGCCAGGCATCCGGTGCCGTACTGGTATTTATAGGCGTTAATATCGTCGATCACCTGGATATAATAGTCGCCTCCCCACAGCAGGGAATCCATTTTTTCGCTTCCTTTGCGGAACGCTTCGGCATATTTTTCCGCATGCGCGGTATCCCCTAAGTATGCGGCCATTTCCTTTCCTGCCTTCAGCGCCGCCAAAAACAGAGAGTTGCTTAAGGAGTTGGGACCGTAAAATTCTATATCATAGGTATTATGCTGCTGATCATCCAGTACACAGTCCTTATCGGAATCCCAATAGGTAAATGCGAAATCCAACGCTAAGGCAGCTTTTTCCCAGGTTTCTTTTAACAGGGCATCCCCAGCGCCCAGCTTCCAATCCCGGTAAAGCCGCAGAATGGTACCCATTTGTCCGTCTACAGCGGGGATCATTTCCCATTTTTTGTCTCCGAATACTTGCAGCGTCCGAAACGCCATTCTGCCTGTATCGTCGGTTTCCAACAGGAATTCTGTCCTTCGCATAGACTGCTCCAGCTCGGGGAACAAGAACGCGGCGGTCTGCGCATAATTCCACACATGAGTGCAGTTCCCCTCACAGCTGCCGTGTTGGGGAAAGCTCCCCTCCCATGACAGGAACGTACCGTCGGAAATCCGGAAACAGGTAGGACTTCTTAAAACGGTAATATTATTGGCCAGCGCCTCGATCACATAATCCGGCAGCGTACTTTCATAAAGCGCTTTGGTAAAGGAGCGGGAGGCTTTTTCCAGACTCTCCAAATTTTTGTAGAGATATACGCCGTAATCCCAGGCGTTTTTCTGGAAACCGGCGTAATAGTTATGCTCAATCTCCTTTTTATTCCGGTTTTCCGGGCAGACATGGCCGCCCCAGTATTTTGGACGATTCGGAAAATACCAAGTAAGAATAAATTCGAATACAGCCTCTCCATGGGCCGGAATCGTTTTGCGCACGCCTAAGGAGCCGATTCTCAAATCGCTTAAATCATTGAATTTGCTTTCCTTGCCCTGGAACTCCGAATGAAATTCAAGCCTTCCATCCTCGGAAAAGTCATCCCAAAAATCATGAATACCATCCCACCAAGCACCGGAAAGCCACTCCTCCTTGACCGTAACGCTGTCCTCCCCAGTCATCACAGCAATGCTGCCGTTTGTAAAATCATCCTCCGCAAGCTCCGGACTGGTATATAAAAGCCCTTTCATTTGATCCTGGTCAAGATATTGGTTTTTCACCGGCCTTTTGACCAAAAGATTGTCAAAAAGGTCGTAGCCGTTAAAGCCCACTGCATTAGCGACGGACGAAGCCACCGTGGCCTCCAGCGCCTCACCGGAGTTGTTTTTCACCTTATAACGGATCACCGCGCCGGGAATTCCAGAATCCTTAGCGTTTAGAGGAATAAAAGGGGTAAACGCCTCTAATTCCACAGAAAGGGGCAGCTTACTGTCCTCTAACGCTACATTGACAAAGGGATAAGCAGCCGAAAAACTGGAACGCTCAAACCGGGGCAGCCCAGCCAAATCAGCCGAAATAAACCCGTGAGAGCAAGTATACGGCGGCTGAATCCGGGATTCCAGAATTCGGACGATGGGCTGAGTATTTTTGCTTTTTGCCCAAAGTGCGAAAAACGTATATGGAAAGTGGATTCCCTTTCCCGGCTGGCCAAAAATTTCCCAGTCGCAGTAGTTGCCCCGGGTCCCCACAGATACATTGCCGGTGCCAATGCCCCCCAGCAGAAATTTACATTCCGTGGCTTCATAAGGATAAACCTTGGCGCCATACTGATTGTTTGTCATAATATTTCCTCCTCTATTTTGGCTAAACGTAGTTGATGAAATTCCGCTGTAATATAAGTGATGGTATGACTGGAGGCTGCCGTCAGGCCGACCAGCAGTTCTTTCTCCTTGGAAACCTGGATTTGGAACACGGGTTCCCACTCCCGCCCCTGCTTGGCCAGCCGGACGGTCAGGACTCCCGCTGCACGGTTTAACCCAAAGCATGGTCTTTCTCCTGCATCGAATTCCTTCAAAATTTCTGTGTTTCCATCGCGCCTGATAATAACCTGTGCTTTTCAGTAAGGATGAAGCAGCACGGCGATGTAGCCGCTCTCCGGTTCCAGGCTGTCCCGAACCATCAGGCCTGCCGCCACACGCTCGCCCAAGTTGGTAAGGCTTCTGATTTCAGCGGAAAGCCGGAAATCCCCTGAAGCCTGCTGGTAAACAAACCGGTATTCCTCTTTTTCTCCGCAAAAGCCTGCCCCACCAGCGGAAAGGATTGCCCCATCCTGTAAAAACTCTGTTCGGGAACTTTTTTTCGGTCTGGGAAAATCTATACTTTTCCAGAGAGTATCCTTCTCCTTAGGCTTTAGCTTGACCGCTAAATCCCCGGAAAAGCCAGGCAGAAGCAGCGTCAGCGTTTCTCCTGCGGCGGCTATCACGCTTTTCTCCAATATCTTTCCGGTTTTGGTATCATAAAATTCCACCTGGTAGTCTCCGGCTTTCAGGCCGGGAACTTCCGCCGTACGCCCCTTTTCCACCGAAGAACTCTTTCCCTCATTAGCTTGGCAGAAGCCCCAGTCCCGCTTTTTTATCCACAGACAGGCCCGGTCTGTTTTTCTCAGGCCCAAGATAAGAAGTCTCTCTGTGACCGCATCCAGGTTGGAAAAGGAAACTGTTCGCCGCAGATCCTCTCCAGCGAAAAAACGGGAAACCGGAAGATATTTACTATAAAGCCTATTTTTATCCACATAAGAGCCCCAGGTCCAGTGCATTGCGGTTCCCAAGGATTTCAGCAGCAAGGAAGCCCACAATTGATTATGAAATTCAATTCCCTCCGGGTCATAATCCTTTTGGATATCTCCGCCGGGAGATAAGGCAAATTCGCCGAACAGAACCGGCTTTTCCACCTGGCTGAACCGTTCCTTTAAAACCGCGCTCAGGGCTCCCTCGGTATCGTACTGCCGCTGGCCGTATTCCTCATTGAAATAAGTATAACGATGAACTGTGGTCAAGTCAATACAGGGAAGCTGCCACAAATTTAAATCCCGTCTGGAATCTGCAAAGCTAGATGTCACAAGGTGCTTGCTGTCCAGCTCTTTCAGGTAACTTCCCATTTCGCTGTGCCATCCAATGACCTTGGAGGCCTCCTGATCGTAGTCCTCCCCCGCTCTCCACATAACCTCCGGAGCGTCGATCTCATTCCAGAGCTCATAGGCCATCAGATTAGGACTGTAGCCCCAACGTGCCGCCACATATTTCAGATAATACCTTACATATTTCTTGCAGGCTGGCTTTTCAAAAAATTCGGATACGTTTTTCGCGGGGCCGCCGTTCTGATCGTGATAAGGATTTCGGTTCCAGCCCCAATCAGGAAATTTCTCCGTCTCGTCGTCAAAGTCCTCCCAATGAAACAGGGAAAGCCGAAAAAAAATCCCCAGCTCTTCCGCTGTTTGGAACCTCCGGTCCATTTTCCAGGCATTCTGCTGATTATACTCGTTCAGCCCTTTCCAGTCCTCAGAAAAAGGCAGCTCATTATCACAGGGAGTCCACTCGATCTGATCGCCCTCGCAGAAATCGAACTGGGTTAGGTTCGCTCCATTTTGAGCCATGGAAGAAAGCCACCGGTCATATTCATAGGTACCCAGACGATTGTCGGTGCCTCCCCATTCCCAGCCGCATAAATTATGTCCAATGCCTAAATAGGGGCTGCCGTCGGAAAACTCCAGATAAGCCGGATCCCGTGCGGAAACCTGCAAAAAGCCCTTTCTGTCCGATGGGGTTACCGTAAAAGAGAGCTCCCCCTTCTCCGGATACCGGTAAGAGCGGTGGCGCTTTTTGTCCAGCAGAGTTACATAGTAGCGGTATTCTCCGGGTACCTGGGCGGAATAACGGATTCTCCAATCCTTTTCCAGTGTAGAAATCAATATCTCCCGCCCATTTCGCAAAACGCGCTGAAAGCCCTCGTACCAAAATCCGGAAATCTGCTTTTGATCCCCGTTCGGCTTTAAAATATAGGCTTTCAGATCCACCTCCTCTGGACAATAGGGATGCTCGAACACTTTCTCAAA
>OHRB01000461.1_pt1 | contig 20536 bp, 20 predicted proteins | sample 1578381 | NCBI WGS metagenome assembly OHRB01 (sample SAMEA3879566, study PRJEB24766) | human gut metagenome | biome: human-associated habitat; feature: feces | place: USA | collected 1985/1987
CAAGATAAGCTGTCACTGGCAGGTTCTTTGTGTGAATCCTCTATTTCGGACAAGAGATAATTTGACAGGAAATTTCAAAGAAGAGTATAATACATATTAAGACATTTTGAATCGGCATGTGTCCGGAAGAAGCTGTCACTGGCAGGTTCTCTGTATTATAAGCAGGTTCGAAATAGACGCTATGGGGGAAAATAATTTGGAAAAAAAACTGACAATAAATGATATAGCCCAGATGTCCGGTGTGGCAAAAAGTACTGTATCAAGATATCTGAACGGGGGAAGCGTTAAAGATGCAACGGCCCAGAAGATAAAAAAAATCATCGAAGAAAATAATTATGAGCCGAATCTGTTTGCAAGGCTGAATGCAAAAGAGAGCCGGATCATAGGACTTACGGTACCTGGATTTAACTCGGTAACAACACCGAGACTTGTAGAAGTAATCGTTGCCTATCTTAAGAAAAATGATTATACACCTCTTATCATGCATACGGAAAATGATATCGAAGAAGAAATACGCTGTATCGAACGGCTGAAGAATATGAATGTAGATGGAATTATGGTTCTTGCGACGGGAAGCACAAAAGAATACGAAGAAGCAGTAAAGAAGTTAAAAATTCCAATCCTGTTTCTTGGACAACGCTTCCCGGGAGAGAATTCTGTCATTAATGATGATTACAATGCAGGATATGCGGTGGGTAATTATATCGGACAACGTAAGTTCAAGGAGATTTATATGCTCTGGGTACCTGAAGATGACCCGGCAGTAGGAGGAGAACGACGCCATGGAGTGATCGATGGACTTATGTCCTGTGAGAAAAAGCCAAAAGAAGTCATAGAGACAACGTTCTTTTATGAAAATGCAATTGAAAATGTACAGAAATTTGTAGATCATATGAAGACACCGGCGGCAGTCGTATGCGCAACAGACCGTATCGCATTTGGCGTGTACAAAGTAATGTCAGAGAAAGGTATACGGATACCGGAAGAAGTATCCGTGGTAGGATTTGGCGATTACGAAGCAGGAGAACTGTTACAGCCGCCACTTACGACGGTAAAATTTGACTGGAAGAACTGGGGGGAGATCAGTGCTGAGTCGATGATCCAGATGATTTTAGGAAAGCCGGTAAGCCCGCTTCAGGTCAACCCGTATGAAATTATAGAAAGAAAAAGTGTAAAAGAGAACTGAGAATCAGGCGGATCTGTCAATTTGACAGACCCGCTTTTGTGCAATATAGACAAATTTAGATATCAATTTTTGGAACCGTTTCCAAAAATGAAAGTGCAGTGACGTTTTGTGTTGACATACAAAAGCTGATGTATATAATAAAAACATAGGAACGGAACCGGTTCCAAAACAAAACAATACAAGGAGAAGAGAAATGGGAAAGAACAATGAGTATCTGGAAATATCAAAACAGATCGTAGCCAATATTGGTGGAATGGATAATATCCAGGGAACAGCACACTGTGCAACCAGACTCAGGATCGTATTGAAAGATAATGATCTTGCAGATATTGAAAAACTGGAAGATATCGACAAAGTAAAAGGTGCGTTCATAGCAGGTAATCAGTTACAGCTGATCCTGGGAGCTGGAACAGTGAATGATGTATATGAGGTATTTGCCGAGTATACGAATACACAGAATATGTCACTGGGAGATCTGAAGGAAGAAAGTGCGAAGAGGCAGAATCCACTTCAGGCAGTGATCAAAGCGTTATCTGATGTATTTATCGGAATCATGCCGGCACTTCTTGCAGCAGCCCTTCTGATGGGAATTACAAGCGTCCTTGGCGGACTTGAAGTAGTAAAGACACATGATACCTTATATGCGATCAACCGGCTGGTAAGTCTTGCGTCTACAGGTATCTTTGCAATCCTTCCAATGGCAGTATGCTATTCAGCCGTAAAAAGATTTGGCGGGAATCCGGTTCTTGGTATGGTAATCGGAGCAATCATGTTAGACAGTTCTCTTGCCAATGCTTACCAGGCTGCACAGGGAACCGTTGATATAGAAGTTATCCGTCTGTTCGGACTGAAGATTGAGATGGTAGGATTCCAGGGAGGAATCATCATCGCGCTTATGATGGGATTTGTAGTTGCAAAACTGGATAAATTCTTCAATAAGGTAATTCCGGATGTAATCAAGCTTCTGGTTGCACCAATGCTGACAGTATTTATCTCTACGGTATTACTTTTTACACTTGTAGGTCCGGCAGGACGAATTCTTTCTAATGGAATCACAGACGGACTGATGTGGAGTACAGAACATCTGGGAGCATTCGGGTATGCGTTATTTGCCGGAGTTCAGCAGATCGTAGTTATCACAGGTCTTCATCACATTATCGGTGCGGTAGAAGCACAGCTTATTGCATCGACAGGAACAAACTTTTTAAATCCACTGATGTCTGTAGCTTTATTTGGACAAAGTGGTGCGGTACTTGGTTATCTTTCCCTGAACTGGAAGAACTTAAAAGCCAGAGAGCTTTGTATTCCAAGTTTCTGCTCGACATTATTTGGTATCAGTGAACCGGCAATCTTCGGAGTAAACTTACGTTACAAGTTTCCACTGATCGGTGGATGTATCGGTGGTGCAGTTGCAGGTGCATATGTATACTATTCAAAGCTTACTGCTCTTGGATTCGGTACAACTGCACTTCCTGGAATGGCAATTGCTAATCCGGCACATCACGGGTACATTAACTACATCATTGCACATGCAATCGCGATTATGATTGGATTTGTATGTACAGTCATCTTTGGAAAAATGTGGTCAGCACCGGATAAGAATAAAAATGACAAAAAGAACGATACAAAAGAAAATGATACAACAAAGGCAGTTATTACAGAAGAGCCTGGTGCAGTCTATGCAGCAGCAGAGGGAACAGTAAAAGATATCGAAGCATCGACAGATCCGACATTTGCAAACAAGGTACTTGGAGACGGTGTCGTTATCTTTCCGGAAGACGGAACCGTTATGGCACCATGTAAGGCAACCGTATCACTCGTATATCCAACCGGACATGCAATCGGACTTACAACTGCAGATGGAGCAGAGATCCTGATTCACTGCGGGGTAGATACCGTCAATATGAACGGTGAAGGATTTGAGACACTTGTAAAAGAAGGACAGGAAGTAACAGCAGAAGAAGCACTTATCAGATTTGACATCGACCTGGTGAAGAAGCATGGATACTCTCCGGAGATTCTTGTTATCTTCACAGAGCTTCCGGAAGGAAAGACCATCAAAACAGAAGAAAAACATATTGCAAAAAATGATAAGATGGCTGAAATCGTGTAAGGATAAGGTGGACAGGAACAGATGAACAAAGAGACATATTTAACAGAATATCCGAAGCATGAAAGTATGAGGGAGAATGTAAAAAAAGATAAAAACAGACTTCACTTTCATATGATGCCGCCGACAGGCTGGATGAATGATCCGAATGGTCTGTGTGAATTTCAGGGTGTGAATCATATTTATTTCCAATATACACCATTTCTTGCCGGATGGGGAACGAAGCTTTGGGGACATTACACAACAAAGGATTGGATTCATTATAAAGAAGAAGAGCCGTTCCTTTATCCGGACGAAGAATGGGACAGAGACGGTGTATATAGCGGATCAGCCTATACCTGTGAAGATGGAATTCACTATTTTTACACAGGAAATGTAAAACTCTGGGATAAAGATTATGATTATATCATGAATGGACGGGAACAGAATACGATTCACGTATTCAGTCCGGATGGAAAGAATATTGCATACAAGAAGCTTGTAATGACCAATGATGATTATCCGGTGAATATGTCCAAGCATGTCAGAGATCCAAAAATCTATAAAAAAGACGGCCGTTATTATATGATCCAGGGAGGCCGTGATGCGGAATCTTATGGCTGTGCACTTTTGTTTTGTTCCGACGATCTGGAACACTGGAAATGGTACGATACGGTGCGGACAGCAAAGCCATTTGGTTATATGTGGGAATGCCCGGATCTGTTCGAGATTGACGGCCAGCAGATTATGACATGCTGTCCACAGGGAGTAGATCAGAAGGGATATGATTACCAGAATGTGTACCAGTGTGGATATTTTCCGGTAGAGTTTGACCTGAAGAACAAATCATACAGCTTTGGAAAATTTCAGGAATTTGACAAAGGATTTGACATCTATGCGACACAGACATTTGCAGATGAAGCGGGTAGAAGAATCCTGATTGGCTGGATGGGGATTCCGGATGCAGATTATGATAATGATGCAACGGTTGCATATGACTGGATCCATGCACTTACCATGCCAAGAGAACTGGAATGGAAAGATGGAAAGATCTTACAGCATCCATTAAAGGAGATGAAAGATCTGCGTAAAAATGCATTTACCTGCGAACTGGAAGCATTTACAAAGTGGGCGCCTGCGGACTGCTGTTTTGAACTGAGACTTGACGTGGAAGAAGCAAAAAATCTGGAGCTTAAGCTTCGTGAAGATGTTACAATAAGCTGGAAGGACGGGCTTTTTACCTTATCGATGGGAGAAAGCGGACGTGGAAGAAAGCAGCGCTTTGCTAAGGTGGAAGAGCTTTCGGATATTACCATCTTTTCGGATACATCAGCCATTGAGATATTCATTAATAACGGGGAAACGGTTCTGACAACAAGAGTATATAGTGAACATCTTGAACAGAAAGTAGAGCTTGTATCCAGAGAGGTAAAGGGAAGCGTTCATGGATATGAACTTGGATCATTCGAGGTTGAATATAAAAAATAGATTCCGGACTGCATAAGATATAACAGGTGAATATACGGAAAAGAAAATAAAAATGTGGACAGGTTCCTGAAAAAAGAGGTGCCAGTCCACATTTTTTATACCATAGTATGCAAGAGATGCTGTCAGTGGCAAGTTTTATGTATTGCCATGCATTTGTAAGAAGTAGCAGGTGGCAAGTTTTTTGTATCTGACTGCAAATTCCGCTTCATCGGATCACCGATTCCGCTAGCAACGGATCAGTGTTTCCGGTCGTAACGGAACACTTTTCCGCTTCGTCGGATCACGCATTCTTATAAAGTGTTATAGTTTTTTCGTAGTCATTATTTTTAGATTACGAAAGGAGGCATTTTTATGCAGGACTACAACACTATTATTGGTGCTATTCAGATGCGTCTGAATAAGTGCCCAACCAGATCTGTTATGGATCGTTTTCGAATCGGATCAAGCACTCTTAACTTGATCATGAGTCGATATAAGGCTCTTGAGCTTACCATTGACGAGCTTGAAGCTATGTCACCAAAAAAAGTAGAGAACCTCTTTTACCCACAGAAAAATCTTCAACGCAAAGAAGTTCCACTTCCAGATTTTCAGTATTACTATGATCGTATTCATGCCCCAAACAGTAGAGTAAATATTTCATTCTGTTGGCTGGATTACAAAGAAAAGAATCCAGATGGATATGAAAAATCTCAGTTCTATGAATACTATCAACGTTTTGTTCAGGAAAACTATGGTGGCACCAAAATTTCAATGGCGGTAAATCGCAAGCCTGGTGAGAAGATGTACATCGACTGGGTTGGCGACCAGCCTGGACTTCTGACGGATGAGAGTTCATATCTTTGCCACAACATTAGGTGTGAGCAGTATGATCTATGCAGAGGCATTTCCAAATGAAAAACTTCCTTGTTTTATCGAAGGCTGTGTACATGCGGTATCCTTCTATGGTGCAGTTGCTAAACACTTTGTCCCAGATAATCTAAAAACAGCTGTTATGAAGCATACAAAAGATGATCTTGTATTACAGTCAACCTTCTCTGATTTGGAAGACTTCTATGATACGATTGTGCTCCCACCACCGGCTCGTAAGCCTAAGGGAAAGCCAACGGTCGAGAATCATGTGCGTTACCTTGAAACACATCTTATAGAAAAGTTAAAAGAAAAGATTTACACATCCTTTGAGGATTTGAATGCTGATATCAAAAAGATAGTAGCCGTCCTCAATGCGAGACCTTTTCAGAATCAAGCTTTTTCCAGACAAGAAATGTTTATCAAGTATGACAAACCATGTATGAAACCACTGCCAGGCGGAGAATACACAACTTGTGATTACAAAGCAGTACTGAAGGTGCCTAATAATTATCACATGCCACAGAGAGCGAACACCGATTTGAGACAAAGTAGATACAGGGATTTCTATAAAAAAAATTTGACACTTGGAAAAGCTATTATCAATGAAATTCCAGTCGTTACCGAGAATATAGAAGATTATTTAGAAAAGAGACATCAAGAACTTATAGAGGATAATAGTTGATTGTAGGGGAAAGAATTAGTTATGAAAATATTAACAGAGAATTATCTAAAAAGTTTGGAAAAAGAAATATTAACAGAGAATTATAGTGACCTTTTTGATAAAGTGTATAGTGATTTTAGAAAAGAACAAAGCGAATTCAAAACGGAGATTATAGAAATAGAAGGTGTAATGCCTGAACTTTCGGATTGTTCGGCTTCGCTAACAAAAGAGGATATAAAGGATTTTGAGGCGGAGTTGAACGTGAAAATTCCGGTAAGCATGAAGAAATTTTATCTCAAATTCAATGGAGGGATGCCTTCTCCATATTGTTATCAACCGCAGGACGAAGATATGGATTGGGTGGAAATAAAAGCGTTCTTTCCGATAAAGGAACGCACCAATGCTTTTGAAACAATTGAAGTCATAGCCAAAGATATATGGAGTAGGAATTTAATGCCATGCAATCTGTTGCCTTTTGCTATGGATTCGGGTGGCAACTATTATGCGTTGAACTTGAAGAATAAAAAGATTTACTATTACTTAACTGACGAATGGGACGAAAATGCTTCAAAAGAATATAACTTTGAAACAAACACTTGTTACATCGCTCAGTCATTCAATTTCTTTATAAATCATTTTTACGAAGAAGAGGAATAAAGCGGACAGATAACAAGCGGATCAATCTCCCTTAAAGGTCGATTATCCGCTGAACATGTTATCGTCAAAGTAAAATAATGAAGTAAAATGGATGCCATAATCACATATATAGAAGAACTTGCACAAATATCTCCATATATTAAACTATACCGAGATTTTAATTCCAATGTCATATTAAGAAACATCGGAAAAATCACAGGAGAGGTTGATAAACAATATGTGGAATTTTTATTGAAGACAAATGGTGCTTCAATATTAGATTATTGCTTCTTAGGGTTAAAGAATCACACTTTAGGAGTGAATGTTTATGACAATATGAGAGAATTATGGCAATCCGATTGTTTATTGACTTTTCGTTTTTGGGGTATAGTCGGAACAAGCAGTGGCGAAAACTTTGGCTATATTGATGAAAAGGATAGTTCTGGTAATCATTACATAGGTTACTATTCAGCAAATGAACCAGAACATGTGTATCTTGTCGCATCTTCTTTCAATATTTTCATGGATAAGTTTCTGAAACAAGTGGAAGCATCTTTGGCTATTGATAAAAATGCGATTTATATAGATAATGATTGGTTTCTTAACCCTCAAAAACTTATTATAGATGATATTGAAATGGCTCAATATCTACAAAGTCAAGAAACATCAGAATATAATTTGTTAGATAGGAAATTCGATAAACGAAAATACTGACGATAACAAGCGGATCAATCTCCCTAACAGTCGATTATCCGCCGGGCATTAGTCGCTTGAAAAATAAAAAAAGAAAATGAGTAAGATAATGATATGGGTCGGTCAATTCGATTCCGAAGCTGACTTTGAGAAATATATGGATCAATCGGCTTTCCGTCAATGGTGGAAAGATTACGATGAAGACAATAAGGAACTTCGTTGCCAGTTCTGTAAGGAGCTTGGTGTAATGAGCTATGATGAGGATTTTCTTATTATGAAATTCACATCTGACGGCTTGGCAGGATTACTCAACCTTATTCCTGCTGATACCCAAAAGATAAGTCTGTCGATGACTGATAAAAATATTACAATGGCAAATGCTGTTATCTGCTATAATTGTCGTGAGGGTATATCTCCTAAAAAGGCAGAGAATACCACAACCATGACTTATCTTGGTACGTTTGAGTTTGAACTGTCGCCTGAAGGAATGCAAGGGTCTAATGCTGGATTAGAATATATGATTTGGATTGGCACAACCGCTAAAAGTCGGGAAGAATTTATGGAGTATTTCAATCAAGATGAGTACATGAAAGAAATACGAGATTACGAAGAAGGTCGTACAAAGAAACGTCCCAATCCGGAACATCGCTGTCAGTTCTGTAAAGACGTTAATATAAAGTATTACTATCCAGAATTTCTAACTGTGGAAATTAAGGATGAACCCGAAAATCCTTTTAATCTTGTTAGAATGATGATTGATAACAAACTTGTCCTTGACTGGTATATTGAATCCGATATTGATGAATACCACATAAAGCCATCAAATTGTATTGTGTGCTATATACCCAATGGTTTCAAGGACAACAAAAGGAATCAGAAAATCTTTATTAAGAAGAAAAATTATGATTCATATGAAACACCTAAAAAATTTGTGGATGAATTAGACAGTTACAACGGTATTCAATATTTGGAAACTTATATTGCAGAATAAAGCGACTAACAAACGGATAAATTTCCCTTAAAGGTCGATTATCCACTGGACATTAGCAACCGAGGAATAAATATGAAAAAGGAACTTATAGAACGATTGAGAAGATTTCTCTCTGCACATGATATGATGGGTACACCTGCATCTGATGAACAGGTGGTATGCGCTGAACAAGAGTTAGGAGTGAAATTTAGTCCTGACTATATAGATTTTGTCAAGAATTTCGGCAAAGCATACGCAGGAATGATGATAAATGCTTTAGACGGCAATGAAAATGTGGTCGATGAAACTAAATCATTCAGAGAAGTTCATCCCGATGTTACAGATACTTATGTGATTTCAGATGATGGTTCTGGCAATCCCATAATGATTAATTCTAAGGGAGAAGTCGAAATATATTATCATGATAGTGATGCAGAAATAGAAATCATCGCTTCGTCATTAGAACAATATATAGAAGATAATTTTCCTGAATGGTAAAAGCGGTTGCTAACAAACAGATGAAACATTGAAGGCAGTTTATCTGCCGGGCATTATAATAAATAAAAATCAAAGCATTATGGCAAAATATGAGTTGGGGGCAATTTATAAAATTAATGGTCGAAATGGTGAATTATATTATGTAAGACTTTTGACAAACGAATGTTATGGCGTTTTTTCATCATTAGAAGGCGAACTGAATGAAGAGACATTTGCCCAAACCCATTATCGTCTCTATTTTAGCTGTAACTCTTTTCCTATAAAACGAGGTATATGGGGAAAAGTCGTATCATCTCCAGACAGTACAGATATTGCACGGTGGCAACGCCCTCAATATTTAGCTAATTTTGCTAATTTCAACATGAAATTATTTCTTGATCAATGCAGAGTTTTTCATGAAGATGGGAACCTTTATCAATGTGAAAGTAAAGAGGAGTTTATTAGATTAGTAAAATCTGGTAAGATTTTATTTTGTTTTAATACTTATAAAATTATACCAGACTTTCTAATGAGGTATTACAAGGATTTCCCCAATAGCTATATTGTAAATAAAGATTTTATCCATAGTGGAACTTTAGAATACCAAAAAGAACAAACAAATGTATTAAAAGAATTAGGCTTTGATATTGGAAACTTATTATAACAAGCGGCTGAACATTCCTATAAAGGTTAGTTAGCCACCAAACATTATCCGCAATAAACAAAGAAAATAGATATGGAAAAAGAAAAGCGAACGGAAGAAGCCATACAGGTATTTAGAAAAATGCTTGTAGAAGAATTTGGCATTAAATCAACAGAACAGTTCTTTTCAACAGAAGGAGAAGATATGGCTGTAATCTATGAGAGCATGAAAGTCGAACAAGAAAACTTCAATCTCACAGACGAAGAAACAAATGCTGTCTTAGATATAATTTTTGACGAACTGGATGCTCAAAATGCGGATAACAAACAGCAAACCGACTAAACAAGCGGAACGCTGCCAAACATTAATCGCTGAGAAAAATATGAATAATTGGATTGAAACATCAGGAAGCCCATTTGTCATTGTTGAGCAACAATATGCCCATCAATGGAAGGGTCAAGAAAACTACAATGCTATATGTAGCGTAACAGATTACTTGGGGAAAATCTATATAGACAATCATGTCTTATTGGTAATGGGAGATGAACCGATGGCTACACGCATAGTAAATAAAGATGGAGCAATCTTAATAATCCGCTGGAAGTATGCTCCCGATTATTTAACGGTGGAAAAACTTCTGGAGAATGATATCGTAAACGGGATTGAACCAATAGAAGAAGTTGAAGTAAAATGGGATTCTACTGAATTAGTCCTATTTGATTCTTTGTCTCCCTATTGTGAAGCGTCGGTTAAAGTTTTTTTATCATTACAAAAAACATCTTGTATAATAAAAACTTATCTTTATCAAAAAGACGAAGTATCTTTAATAATACATTCAATCCAATAAAGACGATTAACAAGCGGCTCAACCTCCCCTTAAAGGTCGGTTAGCCACCGAACATTAGTTGCAGCCCAAAATGAAATAAAAATGAATGTAATATCGGAAAAAGAATATTCGTTCTCAAATGCACTTTTTTGGAACGTAATGTTGCATCATCATATTCAAGCCTTTGATGAAGAAAGGGATGTGAATTTTGATGAAGTATGGGATGAAGAACTTGTACTAACATTGTTGGATAAAAAGAAGTACAAGAAATATTGGTGTTGGCTATCTCAAATTGATTTGAAAACATCCGAAAATCAAGGTGAAATAGAAAACCCAAGAACTCTAACACTTCCTATCGGCAGCGATATTGTATTGACAATAGAATTTCATCCTTGCTGTACATATTATTTTTTGAATGACACTTTAATCGGGGAAGTTAGTGGCAACTTTCACTTGAAGTATCTCACATATTCGGAATTAATGAGGATTACAAAAGAGAAATATGGAGATGTACTGTTCCATTTACTCTTACCTTTGTCTGCAATCAGGGAACAAGAAAAAGGCATAGCACTTAATGCAATAATCCAACGATTGCAACAAATTCCCTTATTCAAGGAACATTCCGCATATATAGGTAAATGTATCTTGAATGGATTATTAATATCCAACTCTGACATACAAGAAATTCCCAAGATAGGAACGATATGTACAAGCAATCATTCATATAGAAATGCTTTGGTATATGATGATGAAAGGCAGGAAATAAAGGAGCTAAATATCCTTTTATCGAGATTATAAATATGCAACTAACAAGCGGATTAATCTCCTATAAAGGTCGATTATCCACAGAACATTACCGATTAACAATGACAATATGAAATGGTATAAAATATACTTGAATGGAGAAAATCGAATATGGAAGAAATGTATTACATATTCGTGGGAGTTTATATATGAAGATAAAGAAATTAATTTTCAAAGAATTATAGATTCATCTTCATCGGAAAGGTATCAGATAAAAGCTCTTATCAAAGGTAAGGGGCTAATCGCTAAAAGTATATCTGGATTTGGGCAAATAAGAATGCCAGAATTTGCTGAAGTCAGCCATTTGTTTCTTGTCAGAGAAGATATATTGAATATAAACGAATTGTCCTCCATAAAAGGAATTTCTTTAAAAAGGGTTTCAGTATATGGAGATTTCCCACTTGATTATATGGCAATTATTTTTAATGAAGTAATTGATTGTGTTGACAATATTCATTCCAAACGAGAAGAATTTGAATGCATGAGTACACTTGTGTTAGATATGTCTAAAATAAATTTTGCTCGGCACTCGACTTATTCGTATATTTGCAAAAGGCGAATTTGCGTGCGGACAGGTTACATGCCGTAAAACGATGTTTTGTTGGCGGCCGGATGTCTTTTCGCCGGATATTCGAAGCTGCCGGTATCGGCTCGAACCCGAATCGCGTTCGTTCTCGACTTTTGCCGGCAGGAAGAACAAGACCGATATAAAACCTTATAAGAAATGTCAGAGATTACAAAATTAGAACCGAAGCTCGTCTGGGAGCTGTTCGATGCCATTACGCGGGTGCCGCGTCCCTCCAAGAAAGAGGAAAAGATCCGGGAGTTCCTCGTGGATTTCGCAAAAAAACACAACATCGACTATCAGACCGACCAAACGGGTAATGTCGTGATGCGCGTGCCCGGTACGAAAGGGTATGAGAACCGTCCCTGCGTCATTCTTCAGTCCCATATGGATATGGTGTGCGAGAAAAATTCGGACACGGCGTTCGACTTCGACAAGGATCCCATCCGCACGAAGATCGTCGATGGCTGGGTGAAGGCCGAAGGTACGACGCTCGGTGCCGACGACGGTATCGGTATGGCGGCAGCCCTTGCCGCGCTGCTCGATCCTGCATTGGAACACGGTCCTCTGGAGGCGCTGTTCACGGTGGACGAAGAAACCGGTCTTACCGGTGCTTTCGGATTGGGTAAAGGAATGCTTACGGGCCGTTACCTGGTGAACCTCGATTCCGAGGACGAAGGCGAAATTTTCATCGGCTGCGCCGGCGGCGTTGATACGCTGGCTATGTTCCGTTATAAGACGGAGGCCGCACCTGAAGGCCACGTCTTTTTCCGGGTTCGGGTATCCGACCTTTCGGGCGGACACTCCGGCGACGATATCGATAAGGGCCGTATGAATTCCAATAAACTGGTCGCACGGTTGTTGTGGAACGGCGCCCAGCGTTTCGGATTGCGCCTGAGCCGTTTCGACGGCGGCAACCTGCGCAATGCCATTCCGCGCGAGGCGTATGCGGTTTTCGCCGTGCCGAGCGGTTCGAAAGCCGGCTTCGAGGCTTTCTATAAGGAGTTTGCCGGGGAACTTGCAGCCGAAGCCAAGTTCCGGGAACCGAATTTCAAGATCGGAATCGAAGAGGTGCCGGCCGCATCGGTGATCGATGCGGCGACCCAGCGCAACCTGCTTTACGCGCTCGTAGGACTCCCCAACGGAGTGATCGAGATGTCGCTGGCCATGCCGGGACTTGTCGAGACATCGACCAACCTCGCTTCGGTGAAATTCGAAGGGGACGATCGGATCGTCGTGACCACTTCGCAGCGCTCCTCGGTGGAGAGTGCCAAGGTCTATGCGTCGCAGATGATCGAATCGGTGTTCGCTTTGGCGGGTGCCGAGGTGTCGCATTCGGAGGGGTATCCCGGCTGGGCGCCCAATCCCCAGTCCAAACTGTTGGAAATCACGGTTGCCAGCTATGAGAAACTTTTCGGTGTGAAGCCCAAGGTGCGTGCGATCCATGCCGGATTGGAGTGCGGCTTGTTCCTCGAGAAATATCCGCATCTGGAGATGGTTTCGTTCGGTCCGACGCTGCGCGGCGTCCATTCGCCCGATGAGCGGCTCGAAATCGCAACGGTTCCCAAGTTCTGGGATCTGTTGGCCGATATTCTGAAAAAAGTCGAGTAAGTTTCTGCGTGGAATATTGATTTCCGAATCATATCGTCTGGTCGATCAAGTCATTCATTATCAAATGAATGACTTGATTTTTTGATTATACGGATCGTAGGAAGATGGTTTACACGGGTAATTCTCGGGATGATATTCTCGATCTTTTTTATTGTCAAAGGCCGGATACTCTGTATTTTATGACAATGAAAACCGATTGTTCGACAGGTTTGTACGGGTATTTGTGCTGCGCCTGCCTTCCGGCGAGGTGCAACGAAGGCAGAAGCTCGGAGAACGGAGCCTTGCGGGATACGTAATTAAAATTGCTCGCCGCTATCGAACGGGATAGAATGGACCGGTTGCGAAAAAAAATTAGGAAAGATAATTTCGGGGGATCGGTATCCGAACCGATCCTTAATCACAAAATGAATCAATATCGGTATTATGTTAAATTATATGAGAATTTTATTGCATCGGCCAATATGTCGGTATTTACGCCGATGATTATATAATGATTTATAAAACAGGTATTATCCGTGATTTCTTTGTGTTTTGCCGGAGACAAATATGCTCGATGCAGGAAAGTTTTGTAATGTTGCAGACCGATCGATCTTTGATATGGATGTGGACAATTCGTGCGGATGTCGTTAATTTTAGTAAATTTGCAGGTAAATATATTTGTCTATGTTTCGAAAAATCGCCATATTTTCGCTGATAATACCGTGGTTGCTTTTCAGCGGCTGTGCGTCCCGACCCGCCGACGAGCGGCCGACGATCTTCGTATCGATTCTTCCTTTGCGCGGGATCGTTTCCGAAATCGTCGGCGATGACTTTCGGGTCGAAGTGCTCGTTCCGCCCGGTATGAACCCGGAAAGTTTCGAGCCGACACCCCGGCAGATGATCGATCTGAATCGTTCGCAGTTGATATTCAATATCGGTTGGATCGATTTCGAGCAGAATATGCTGTCCAAGATCGAGGACCGTCGAAAAGTAATCGACCTGCATCGTGGTATAGAGCCGATTGCGGGCAGTTGCTCCCATGCGGACGCGGAGAAAGAGCACCGACACGGCGTCGATCCCCACATTTGGACCTCTCCGCGCGAATTGCGCACTATGGCCGATAATGCTTATCGGGCGATTCACGAGTTGTATCCTGATTCTACCGTATATGCGGTTAATTATCAGTGTCTTGCCGATAAATTGCAGGCTCTCGATGATTCTGTTGCCGAACGGCTGAAGCAGAGCGGAGTACCCTATTTCATGATTTACCATCCGGCCCTGACCTACTATGCCCGTGCCTATGGAATCGAGCAGGTTGCCATCGAGCAGGATGGCAAGGAGCCTTCGGCCAAACGGCTGGCCCGGCTTATCGAGCAGGCTCGCCGGGACAGTATTCGTGTCGTATTCTACCAGAGCCAGTTCCCGGCTTCCACCGTCGAAGTGATCGCCGAAGATATCGGGGCGCAGAGCGTCCGGATCGATCCGCTGGCCGAAGATGTCGTCGGCAATATTTCCTATATTACGGATCTCATAACTGCCGAACGTCTATGAAAACTCCGCTCGTTTCGCTTCGCCGCGTCAGCGTGTCGTACGATGGTCACGACGCGCTCAAAGAGGTCGATTTGGATATTTATCCCGATGATTTTCTCGGTATCATAGGCCCTAACGGCGGAGGTAAAACTACGCTTGTCAAGGCCATCGTGGGAACGATCCCCTATCGCGGTACGATCTCCTATTCGCCGCAGTTGTTTCGGGGAAAGGAGCGGTTGATCGGCTATATGCCCCAGCAATCGATCTTCGACCGGAGTTTTCCGATTTCGGTGCTCGAAGTGGTGATGTCGGGGCTTCAGGGGCAAAGGGGTTTCCATGCCCGCTATGCGTCCGGGGATCGAGCGAAGGCACAGGAGCTGCTGCGGACGGCCGGTATCGACGGGATCGCCCGCAAACCTATCGGCGAGATTTCCGGCGGTCAGATGCAGCGGGCGTTATTGTGTCGGGCGGTGATTTCGGATCCTAAATTGTTGATTCTGGACGAGCCGGCCAATTTTGTGGACAATCGTTTCGAAAACGAGCTCTATCGGATGCTCGCCGAGCTGCACGGACGAATGGCGATCGTAATGATTTCGCACGATCTGGGGACGATTACGAGTGTCGTGCGGAATATCGTTTGTGTGAATCGTTATGTTCACCGGCACGATTCGAACATCATTACCGAGGAGCAGCTTCGTAATTACGACTGCCCTATTCAGCTTATTTCCCACGGCAAGGTGCCGCATACGGTGCTTGCATTGCACCCGCACGACTGTTGTCCACATACCCGTACGGAGGAATAGCCCGGCTTTTCCGGTATCTATCTTCACCGATGAAGATTACGACCGGGCCAAAGCCATGTACGACGAACGCATGGCCAACTACGGAAGCGGTGAAAAGTAACTCCCGGATTCTCTGAACGAATAGAGCCGCAATAGCTATTGCGGCTCTATTCGCTTCCTCCCCTCTCGCTGTCCGGCAGACAGAGTACCTCGTTCCGGAAAAAGTGTTGCGCCGGATCAACAAAATGTATTCCGGCATATATGCGTCCGTTGGCTTGCCGCCATTGTTTGTTGTCGTACCTGTTGCCTGCACATTGGGCGGCGATGCCGGCCGCAGGATCCCGATCGTTTGTGGACATAAAAAATACTTACGGAGTTGCCCCCGTAAGTATTCGAGTATGATTCGGGATAATTCTCTATTTGTTGATCTCGCTCAACTTTTCGAACAATTTGCCGAACGAAGCCTCGATTTCGCGGCGCAGCGCTGCAAAGTGCTTGCGCACCAGCGAAGGATTATGTGCATCGGCCGGATTGTTGGCCTTGACGAAAAGCGCGTTGCGAAGAGCCACACCCTCCTGCATCACTTCGAAAATCTCTTTCTCTTTGGTCGGCTGGAAGCAGATCGCCATGTCGCAGTCGAACACGAGTTCCTCCAGACGGTAGTCGATCTCTTTTTTCAGCATTCTTAAATTTGCCATATCTCTATTCGGTTTTAATATAATTATTCCTGTAAAAAATCATACACGGATCCACGTACCTCTCCCCGACTTGTCGGAAGCGTTCGCCGCACTCTGTCCGATGCAAAAATTAAAAGAGTGCGAGCAGTCGCCAACCCTGTGATTTTTGTTTCCCTTTGCCGGACAGATCCGCACCCGAATACCTCCTATTCGTTTTTCAGTCGTCGGCTGTCCAAATCAATCCGAGCCGGCTTACCTGCCGCAAAGAAGAACTGCATCCTATCCTCTGCAAAGATAGTGAAAGCCGAGAAGAAAACGGGAGCTCGTTCACAGTTTTCCGAGGCATATCCTATCTTCTTGCAAAGATAAAAAAATCTTCCGGAAATCGAGTGCAGTCAGATCACAAAATTCAATTACATCCGCTCCGGTACGTCGATTCCGAGCAGCGCCATGGCCAGACGGATCGTGCGGGCCACCTGTTCGGCCAGGCGCAGCCGCATGTCGCGGGTCGTCGTACACTCCTCTTTGAGGATCGAATGGTCGTGGTAGTAGCCGTTGAACGATTTGGCCAGTTCGTAGGCGTAAGCGCCGACGATCGACGGAGCGAAATTCGCGGCGGCGGCCTGTACGGTCGCCGGATATTCGGTCAGCGCCTTGATCAGTTCGATCTCTTCGGGCAGGAGCGCCGCAGCTTCGTCCTGGGTGCGGAAATCGATCCCCGCCTCCTCTGCTTTGCGCAGGACCGAGCGGATGCGTGCATGCGTGTACTGGATGAAAGGACCTGTATTGCCGTTGAAGTCGATCGATTCGCGGGGGTCGAACAGCATCGTCTTCTTGGGATCGACCTTCAGGATGAAATACTTGAGGGCTCCTAACCCGACCATCGATGCGATGGCGTCGGCTTCCTGCGCGGTGCAGCCGTCCAGTTTGCCCAATTCGTCCGACATCTCGCGGGCGGTCGATACCATGTCGGCGATCAGATCGTCTGCATCGACGACCGTTCCCTCGCGGGATTTCATCTTGCCTTCGGGCAGCTCGACCATGCCGTAGGAAAGGTGGTAGATGTGGTCGCTCCATTCGTCGTATCCCAACTTCTTGAGGATCAGCTTGAGCACCTGGAAATGGTAGTTCTGTTCGTTGCCCACCACGTAGATCATGTCGTCGAGATCATTCTCCTCGAAACGGCGGTAGGCCGTCCCCAGATCCTGCGTCATGTAGACCGACGTTCCGTCGCCGCGCAGCAACAATTTCTGATCCAGGCCGTCGGCCGTAAGGTCGATCCAGACAGAACCGTCCTCCTTGCGGAAGAAGATACCCCGGGCGAGTCCCTCTTCCACCAGGCTCTTGCCCAGCAGGTAGGTTTGCGATTCGTAATAGACCTTGTCGAAATCGACGCCCAATGCCTTGTACGTCACGTCGAAGCCTTCATAGACCCACCCGTTCATGGTTTCCCACAGCGAATATATTTCCGGATCTTTGGCCTCCCAGCGGCGTAGCCACTCCTGCGCCTGTCGCATGATCGGAGCGTTTTTCTTGGCCTCCTCCTCGCTTTGCCCGGCGGCGACGAGCTCCTTGATCTGGGCTTTGTAGTGCTTGTCGAATTCGACGTAATATTTACCGACCAGGTGGTCGCCTTTCATCCCCGACGAGGCGGGCGTTTCGCCGCCGCCGTAGAGTTTCCAGGCCAGCATCGACTTGCAGATGTGAATACCGCGGTCGTTCACGAGGTTTACCTTGATGACCTTGTTGCCGTTGGCTTTCAGGATCTGCGCGACGGAGTATCCCAGCAGGTTGTTGCGGATGTGTCCCAGGTGAAGGGGCTTGTTGGTGTTGGGCGAGGAGTATTCGATCATTACGGTACGGCCCGTCGGTGCGGCCTGCCCGAAGGTGTCGTTTGCCGCGACCTCCCGGAAGCGTGCGGCCCAGAATGCACTGTCGAGCGAGAGATTCAGGAATCCCTTGATTACGTTGAACGCCTTGATTTCCGGCGTATTGGCCACCAGGTATTCGCCGATCTCCGTCGCCGTGGCTTCGGGCGACTTGCGGCTGGCTTTGAGCAGGGGGAACACCACGAGCGTATAGTCGCCCTCGAACTCTTTGCGGGTTTTCTGAATCTGCAACGGAGCTCCGGCATTCCCGTAGAGGGTGCTTACCGCCGCTGCGACTTTATCCGTAAGAAACTGTTCAATATTCATCGTATGTCGAATTTGGGTGCGAATTTACGCTTTTTATCCGAATAATCCGCGTCGTCGCCTCTCAATAATGCGTCGGATAGCGAATTGCATCCGTCGATTTTCGGAAAATTGCAAACTATTGTTATATTTGCAAACCGTATAGGCTGTCCCCGCAGCGTCCGAATGGTTCGGCGTTGTTGCGTCGTGCGATTCCCTGTCCGAAAACAATCCGGGCCGGATTCGTCCGCCGGGGTCGAAGGCCGGAGCCATCCGGCCCGGCTTTCGGTATGGACCGCCTTTCGTTTTTTTATTTTTTCATAGCATGGAAATATTCATAATCCTCCTGCTGATCCTGCTCAACGGTCTGTTCGCCATGTCGGAGATCGCCCTGATCTCGGCTCGCAAATCGAACCTCACGGCGCAGGCCAAGCAGGGCAACAAACGGGCTCGCCAGGCCCTCAAGCTGGCGGAAGATCCCAACAAATTTCTTTCGACCGTCCAGATCGGTATTACTCTGATCGGTATTTTGACCGGTATTTATTCGGGGGCGGCCATCGCCGACGACCTGCGGGAAGTCTTCGTCCGCTGGGGAGTTCCCTATGCGGCTCCCGTAGCGCAGACGCTCATCGTGATCGTGGTGACCTATCTGACTATCGTGTTCGGAGAGTTGATTCCCAAGCGTATCGGTATGACGGCCGCCGAGCCGGTCGCCAAACTCGTGGCCGGCCCTATGAAGGTGCTGTCGGTCGTCGCCTCCCCTTTCGTATGGCTCCTTTCGAAGAGCATCGAGGGCATTTCCCGTCTGTTCGGGCTGCGCGATACCGACAGTCCCGTAACGGAGGCCGAGATCAAGTCGATCGTGCAGGAAGGCGCCGAGGACGGAGCTGTGCAGGCTGTCGAGCAGAAGATCGTCGGCCGTGTCTTCTCGTTGGGTGACCGCAGCGTGGAGTCGATCATGACCCACCGCAGCGACATCGCATGGCTCGATGTGAATATGTCTGTGGATGAGATCCGCGACCTCGTTCGTCGGGAGCCTCACGGACGCTATCCCGTCGGTGAAGGATCGCTCGACCGGCTGGTCGGCGTCGTCTATCTGAAGGATCTTTTCTCGCATATCGGGGACCCTGGATTCTCGCTGCGGCAGATTCTCTCTCCTGTCAAGCTGTTCCACGAGGGAGCGGAGGTGTATATGGCGCTGGAACAGTTGCGGACCGAGCAACTGGGTTATGGCATCGTTTGCGACGAGTTCGGCGTTACGCAGGGTATCGTGACTCTGAAAGATATTTTCGAAGCCCTTGTGGGCGAGCTGCTCGAAGATCGTGAAGAGCCGGATATCGTCGTGCGCGAGGACGGCAGCGTGCTGGTGGACGGACAGTGTTCGTTTTACGATTTTCTGGCCCATTTCGGATTGGAGGATGTTTATTCTTCGGCCGAATACAATACGATCAGCGGTTTGATTCTGGATGAGTTGGAACATATTCCGCACAGCGGGGAATACCTTCAATGGGAGTGTTTCCGGCTCGAAGTCGTGGATATGGACGGAGCACGCATAGACAAGGTGCTGGCGACGATGATCGACACGTCCGATAATAAAAATAAATAGGGCCTTTCCGTGCGGAATTTGTTTTTGATGCCATGAAGATTGCCGACATAGAATTGGGTGACCGCCCGCTGTTCCTGGCTCCGATGGAGGATGTGACCGATCCTTCGTTCCGCTATATGTGCAAGCAGTTCGGTGCCGACGTGGTATATACCGAGTTTATCTCTTCGGACGGATTGATCCGCGATGCGGGCAAGTCGCTTGCCAAATTGCGCATCGCCGAATCCGAACGGCCCGTGAGTATCCAGCTTTACGGTCATCTGGTGGAACCGATGGTCGAGGCGGCTCGGATCGCC
>OHRB01000483.1_pt1 | contig 19978 bp, 20 predicted proteins | sample 1578381 | NCBI WGS metagenome assembly OHRB01 (sample SAMEA3879566, study PRJEB24766) | human gut metagenome | biome: human-associated habitat; feature: feces | place: USA | collected 1985/1987
TCACATCGAACAGGTCGTTGGTGATGCGGCCCATGATGGTGCCGACCTTGGTGTTATTGTAATAGGTGTGGTCGAGCAGCAGCAGGTGGTCAAAGGCATCCCGGCGCATGTCGGTCTCGATGTGCACGCCCATGATGTGGCCGATGCCGGACATAAAATACTGGGCCGCGCCGTCGATGATGCGGAGCACAAAGTAGATGCCCGCCAGCTTGAGCACGATGCCGGTGGTCAGGGTGATGCCCACGCCCATGGCCGAGTTGGTGATGGTGCTCATGATCTTGGGCAGGAAGATGTCACACAGGGTGGTCAGCGCGGCGCAGAACAGGTCGAGAAAGAGCACTGCCTTGTGCTTTGCCAGATAGGGTAAAAAGCGGCGGATGAGCGCGCCGCTGCTGTTGTGATGCGCACCGGGGTCTTTGATGTTTTGCTTTGCCATGGTTCCTCCTTGATTTGAACTTCTCAGTCTGCGCGTCAGCGATGACGGAGAGGTTTATTTCTTGCTGTAATCCCGTTCGCCGTAGATCGCGGTGCCAATGCGCACCAGCGTTGCGCCTTCACGGATGGCGTTCTCATAATCGCCGCTCATGCCCATGGAGAGGGTCTGCATCTCCACGTTGGAATAGCCGCGCTCCCCGGCCTTTACGAACAGGTCATGGACGGCGGCGAGATACCGGCGGTTCTGCGCATCGTCATCATTGACCGGGGGAATGGCCATCAGGCCCTTGACCCGGATGTGCTCCTGCGCGGCAGCAGCATCCAGCAGGGGCCAGAGCGCTTCCGGCGAAACGCCGCTCTTGCTCTCCTCCCCGCCGATGTTCACCTCCAGCAGGACGTTCTGCACGATGCCCGCCTTGGCGGCTTCCTTCTCGATGGCGGTCAGCAGGTGTTCACTGCCCACGCTCTGGATCAGGCTGGCCCGGCCCAGGACTTTTTTGATCTTGTTGGTCTGCAGGTGCCCGATGAAATGGCTGGGCTTGCCGCAGTAAGCGCCTGCGTCAAAGTTTGCGCAGAGCTCCTGCACATGATTTTCGCCAAACACGTCAATGGGCAGGGCGGCACTTGCGGCCACGGTTTCAGCGGTGCGGGTCTTGCAGGCGGCGCACAGCTGGACCTCGGCAGGGTCACGGCCCGCCTCCCGGGCAGCAGCGGCCATCTTTTCACGGATGGCCAGCACGGCCTCCTGCATCTCTTCCGGTGTTTTTTCTGCCATAAGGCATCAGTCCTCCTCGGTATATTTTGCACGCTCTCCGCCGATGAGCTTCGGGCGGGTGCGGGCGCAGAGAATGTTTGCTTCACCGATCCGGTTCAGGCTCAGCCGCACCGGCACGGCGACCCGGCGCAGGTGCATCCCGATCAGGGTGCCGCCGATGTCGATACCGGCGTGGGCGCGGATCTCCTCCACGGCAATGGGATCTTTGAACCGCTTCCAGCAGGTGGTGGCCCAGCTGCCGCCCGCATGGGGCCGGGGCACGACACACACTTCCTCCCAGCCGTATTGTTCGGCGGCTTCCCGCTCAATGATAATGGCCCGGTTCAGGTGCTCGCAGCACTGTGCCGCCAGCCAGATGCCGCGCTGGGCCAGCACCGGTGCAATGCCTGCGTAGACGGCCTGCGCTGCTTCCAGACTGCTGTCCTTGCCGATGTGCCCGCCCACGATCTCGCTGGACGAGCAGCCCACCACGAACACGTCTCCTTTTTTCAGCTTTGCCTGTTCCAGCAGCTCTTCCACTGCCTGCCGGGCTTCCGCCTGGATCTGCTGTTTGAATGCGTCTGTCATATCAATTACCTCGTATCGATCGGTTGCCGCGATGACCCGATGTTCTGTGTTCGATTGGGCCTAAGCGATTACAACAATTTTTTCGGGCTGCCAAGAGCTCCCCTGGCAGGGGAGCTGGCACGCGAAACGTGATGGAGCGGTTCAGACCCGTGCAGAATAAAGCGCTTTTTCTCCCGCGATGCCAAAATACACCCGGTTCTCCACCGGGCAGAGGGCAGAGCTACTGCCCTGAGGCTTGCCGGAAAAGCTCCACAGCCAGCTTCCGCTGGCGGTGGAAACGGCCTCGGCGCGGATGCCGTCGGCGGGCAGGGAGAACAGGTTCTCCTGCATCGATTCGCTCAGCCGCAGGGCCACACCGCGCAGGAAGGTGCTGCCTGCATGGCGTTCCAGCCAGCTGGAGCTGGCCCAGCGGTAGCTGATGTAAAGGGTGCTGTCCTCATCCAGCGCCAGCGCGCCGGGATAGCCCGGCAGCCCGCTGAAGCTGCTCTGACAGCCCTTGCCCCCTGCAGTCAGGCTGCGGGCAGAGGCCGCCGCGCTCCAGATGCAGCGGCGGCCGAGGTCGGAGATGTAGAGAGTCTGGGTGCGCTCGTCCAGCGCAAGGCCGGACGCTCCGGCAATGCCGCCCACCACCTGCTCCACGGTGCGGGCAGCGGGATCGTAAACGTATACCGCGCCTGTTCCGGTGTGGGCCAGCAGCTCGGTGCGCAGGGCGCTTTCCAGCCCCTGTTCCGCACTCTCCTGCCCGACCACGGCAAAGTAGACCTTGCCGTCCGCACCGACCTCCAAGGCAGAAAGGGCCCCCAGCGGTGCCCCGTCGATCTGCGTGACCACCTGCTCCACCGAAGCGCCCCAGCTGTCGTGCCGGGCGCGGCAAAGGGTGCCCCCGGCAGGGGTGAGAACTGTGAGCCACAGGTCTCCCGCAGCATCAAACGCAAAGCCGGTCAGCTCGCCCTCTACGCTCAGGATGACCGCAGCGTTGCCGCCGTCGGTGCGCACCAGATCGCTGGTGCGTTTTTTCAGGGAGGAGCCGTTCCACGCCGCCGCATAGACAAGGCCATCCCGGGTGCGGATGCAGTCCACACCCTGATACCCGCCCAGATCCCAGATCTCCCTGCGGTCGGTGGAAAGCTCTGCCTGCGCCGCGCCGGAGGCCTGCCGGTGATCCGGGGCGGTGTAGGTTTTGGGCGGGGCCTCAATGGGCCGGAGCACCAGCGCCCAGACCAGCGCAGCAACCGCGGCCAGCGTAAACACGATGCTCAATTTCTGGAATCTCTGGAGCACTTCCTCCCGTTCGGCGGCACGCTGGGCCTCCTGCACGGCCCGGCGGCGGGCAGCGGCGGCGCTGGCCCGGTTGGCGCGGCGAAGCCAGCGGTCTACCCACAGGGCCGCACTGGGCCCGATGGTCAGTGACGCGATGAGCAGGATGAGAAGCAGTTCAACGAATCCGATGCGCATAGGCAGATTTCCTTTGTTCTGGTGGTTGTTTTTATCAAATCAGTATAGCACACTTTATAGCAGAGAAGCAAGCCGGCGGCAGGCTCCTGCTGTTTCTTGCAGAGCTTTTGTGGTATACTAAAAGAAATGGGGCGGCGGTTTTCCAAACCATTCACTTAAACTTCACAAAATTTTCCAATAATTATATTATGATACCCCTAGAAACTGGAGCTATTTTGATAACGAGGAGGAAACCTCAGATGGCAAAGATACTGATCGTTGATGATGAACCCCGCATCCGGGAACTGATCCGGGAGCATTTACAATATGCAGGCTATGTCTGCGAGGAAGCGGGCGACGGCTCTGCCGCCCTTTCGCTGCTGAGCGGCGGCGGTTTTGATCTGGTGATCCTGGATGTGATGATGCCCTTTATGGACGGCATGACCTGCCTGCGCGAGATGCGCGCCCGCCACATCAACACGCCGGTGATCATCCTGACCGCGCGCGGCGAGGAATATGACAAGCTGGCCGGTCTGGAAGGCGGCGCGGATGACTATGTGGTCAAGCCCTTTTCCCCGCGGGAGCTGGTGGCCCGTGTCAAGGCGGTGCTCAACCGCACCATGCCCCGCTCCGAGGCATCGGACGGCACCATGACCTTTGGCGAACTGACCATCGACACGGCCAGCCACACCGTGCGGGTGGCGGGCGAGGATGTGAGCCTGACCCCCAAGGAGTTTGACCTGCTGGTGTTCCTGGCCTCCAACAAGGGCATTGCCCTGAGCCGGGAGAAGATCCTGCAGAAGGTGTGGAACTACGACTATTTTGGCGAGGACCGCACCGTGGATACCCATGTCAAGATGCTGCGCGGCCATCTGGGCAAATGCCGGGGCTATATTGCCACCGTGTGGGGCATCGGCTATAAGTTCGACCCGGATGCAGCGCGTTAAACAGGAGGTTTGCGGTTGATGCGGCAACCCGAAAAAAAGCGGCGTACCGTGGGCATCCGCGGGCAGCTGATGTGGTTTCTCTGCTTCATCTGCCTGCTGCTGCTGGTGCTGTTCTGGTTTTTGTGCACCCAGCTGCTGGAGCCCCTGTACACCACCCATATCCAGAAGCAGCTGACCGAACAGGCGGATGCCATCGTGCAGAAGCTGGACGATGCCATTGCCGACGGCCAGACCCTCTCTTATTGGGGGTTCGGCAGTCAGCTCTATGTCAACAGCCAGTTTTTCAACCAGCTCAGCAGCGAGATCTACGAAAACGGCGGCATGAGCAGCTTCTGCGTGGATATCTCCGATGTCACGCTGCGGCAGATCTTCAAGGTGGAGAACCTCTCCTACTGCAACCTGCACCGCACCCGGCCCACCGATGAAAACAGCGAGCTGCCCTCTTACAGCACCGCCCGCGCCATGCGCCAGCTCTGCCGCGAGACCGGCAGCTGTGTGCGGAAGATCAACCCGCCCACGCCCTCGGGCACGGTGGAGCTGATGGTGGGCAGAACGACCTCCGACGGCAGCTATACCGTGCTGGTGACCACCAGCCTGATGCATGTCTCGGAGGCCGGCGAAGTGATGAGCACGGTGCTGCCGCTGGCGGCGGCGCTGATCTTTGCCTTTTCCATGAGCGCGGCGTGGCTGTTCAGCGAGTGGTTCACCAAGCCCCTGCGCCAGCTTTCGGGCGCGGCCCGGCAGGTGGCACAGGGCGACTATGCCGTTCAGGTGGAGACCAACCGCCGGGACGAACTGGGCGACCTGGCGCAGGAGTTCAACCACATGGCCAAGGAAGTCCAGCACGCGGCTCAGATGCAGCGCGACCTGCTGGCAAATGTCTCCCACGACCTGCGCACCCCGCTGACCCTCATCAAGGGCTATGCGGAGACGGTGCGGGACATCACCGGCGACGACAAGTCCCACCGGGACGAGCAGATGAACATCATCGTGGATGAGGCCGACCGGCTGACGGCGCTGGTCTCCAGCGTCATGGAGCTGAGCAAGGTGACCAGCGGCGCGGAAAAGTGCGAGAAGGTCCACTTTGATATGGGCCAGCTCTGCGATGAGGTCAGTGAGCGCTATGACGCGGTCTGTGCCCAAAATGGCTGGCAGCTCAAGCTGGAGCTGCCGGAGGAAGAGCTGCCTGTCTATGCCGACCCCAACATGATGCAGCGCGCCCTCCACAACCTGCTGGGCAACGCCATGCACCACATCGGCGGGGACGGCATCTTCCTCCTGCGGGCCTCTAAGGTGCCCGAGGGAGTCCGGGTGGAGATTGAGGACCACGGCCCCGGTATCTGTGCCGAGGACCTGCCCTATATCTTTGACCGGTATTACCGCTCCCGCTCCGATGCGGGCAAGCAGGGCACCGGCCTGGGGCTTTCCATCACCAAGGCCATCTTCCAGCAGCACGGCTTCCGCTTCGGTGTGCAGAGCACGCTGGGCAAAGGCACGACCTTCTGGTTCATTGCAACGGATACAAAGTAAAACGACCCTCTCCGTCATTGTTTCGGAATGACGGAGAGGGTCGCTCTTTTTAAGCATCTGCTTTCCGGTAAATGCCCAGACTGTTGTCCGGTTCCGGCATCTTCACGCGGGAGGCGCGGTCGTTCACCTTGACCAGCATCCAGCCCATCAGGGCCAGCACCACCACGATAATGAGCCATTTTGCGGCGTTGGGGAGTTTTTTCATATTCGTATTCCTTTGTTTTTGATCTCAGGGGCGGCAGCGCTTCCGCGCCCGGGTCAGCAGGGCGGCGGCATCGGCGGCAGAGGGCGCTGCGACCCAGTCCGGGCGCTGGCGTGCCCCCGGGCCGCTGCTTCCGGCCTCGGCAAAGCGGGCAAGGCAGGTGTCTGTGCGGTCATTCCAGCCGGAAAAGCCCTCCGGCGCAATGTGGGCTCCAAGGCGGCAGTCCAGCACGGCAGTCTTGCCGGTGGGCCGCCAGGGCCTGCCCAGATAGACCGTTCCGGCGGGGCAGTCGGAGACGAAATCGCAGTCCCAGAACACGAAGCCCAACCCGTTGGCACTGCCCGAAGGGGCGGTGATGTAGCTGTGGGGAAGGTGATTGTCTACCGTGCGCAGGATGCACTGCTCAAACAGAGCATCGGCCCCGCCAAAGATGAAGTCGATGTCCCCCGCGATCTCACAGCTCTGGTAATACTGCGCCGAGGGGCGGCGGGGCGCAAACTTGCGGGGGCCCAGAAAGCCGTCCTTCTCCCGTTCAGCCTCGGGCAGGGGCGCGCAGAAGAGCGTGTCCTGGTTGCCCAGCAGCCTTACCCGGCGGAACACGGCCTTTTCGGCATCCACATAGGCGGCAATGCCCTGCCCCACGGCACTGCCCGGACCGGCATCGTTGGCAATGGTCAGATCCTCCACCGTTACGCTGCCGCCGCTGAAAAAAGCGGTGTAGCTGCGGAAGGTGTGGGTGGGCCGCCCATCTGGGTGGGGCAGCTTGCCGCCGTCCCCAAAGATCAGGGTGGTGGCATCGGCTCCCGCGCCCCGCAGGGTGAGCGCCCGTTTTTCACAGACCAGCTTTTCCCGGTAGATGCCGGGGCCGATGCAGATCTCTGCTTCCAGCTCGTAGGGCACCGCCAGCACGGCCTCCGAGATGCTGGCAAAATCGCCGCTGCCATCCTGGGAAACGGTGAGTTTTAACATGGGCAGTCCTCCCTTGTAAAAGATAAGGCTATTATATGCCCCTTTTGTGAAATTTTCAATGTCCGCAGGGCTCTAACCGGAGCACGGCGGCGGTGATATCATCGGGTCGGCCGGTCTGTTCGGCGCGGGCGCGGGCGGTCTCCACAAGGATCCGGGCCACCTTCTCGGGCGGGTCGCCTGCGGCGGCGGAGAGTTCCAGCTGCTTGGCCACCCAGCCGGGGCCGTCCACCAGCAGACCGTCCGAGACCAGTACGGCATAGTCCCCGGCGGCGAGATGCACCACCCGGCTCTGGCCGTTCACGCCGCCCAGAATGCCGATGGGCAGGCTGATATCGCCCACCGGACGGGCGCGGCCCCCGTGCACCAGAAAGCCCGGGGCGGCCCCGGCCTTGAAGATCCGTGCCGTGCCGGTGTAAAGGTCCACGCTGATCAGGTCGAGGGTGGCCCCGCTCTCCTCATCGCTTTTCAGGGCCAGCGCCACATTGACCAGCCGCGCCGCCAGCTCAGCGGTGAAACCGGCTTTCAGCAGGCGGGCAGTGAGTTCGGCGGCAAGGCTGCCGTCCACGGCGGCCGGGCGGCCTGTGCCCATGCCGTCACACAGGATCATCTGGGCAGCGGCCGGGCTGCAGAACTGCTGGACCGCATCCCCGGAGACAGTGCCCTTTGCCGCTGTGCCTGCAGTTCCGAACACGGCCCGGAGGGCGGGCTTTTCGCAGAAGAGCAGGGTGGTCATCCCTTTGCAGGAGAGCACCTGCGGCGGGTCGAAGTCCCGGCGGCAGATGCGCCCGGTCTCCTGCGCCAGCGCGGCCAGCTCGGGGGAAGAAAAGCGGGTGCGGGGCAGAGTGACCGCCGCCCGTGCCCGGCCCAGGTCGTCCAGCGTGACAGCACATTCCAGCGGCGGCGTGCCCAGGCTGGCAAAAAACGCCGCCACCCGCCCGGATTTGTAGGGCTCCGGGTTTCCGGGGCGGCCCAGCTGCTCACTGAGCACGCTCAGGGCATCAGCCATGGCGCTGTATTGTTCGGTCAGGGCGGTGCGCATGGCCTCGGCGTGGACATGGGCCTCCTTCCGGCTCCGGTAGAGCGCAAAGGAGCGGTTTGCCGCCGCACAGAGCGCCGCCGGATGGATGCATCTGGACAGCTGGCCGGGCAGATCGCTGGCCTGCAGGTGTCCCTGCTGTTCCAGAATGGGCCGCAGGGCGTTCATCCCCTCCAGCGTGGCAGTGTATTCCTGCTTCCAGCAGGTCTCCCGCCGCCCGCAGTTGAAGCACAGGCTGTCGTGGGTGTTGTCGATGACCCAGCGGAAGGTGTCGCACCGGCGGGGAAACGCATCGTACACAGCGTTCACCGTCTCGGCCAGCGAGGAAAGGCTCTCGGCCACTGCTTCCAGCCGGGTGGCGGCAGCAGAAAGCCGGGGCGGCTCCTCGGGCGGCGCGGGGGCTTCCGGCACCGGTGTCAGCCAATGTTTTGGGAAAAAGGCGGGGGCCGCAAGGCCCAGCCCGGCGCTGAGGAGCAGGGGCAGGGCCGTGCCGGAGGCGGGAACACAGAGCACCCCCAGCACACACCCGCCCGCACAGGCGGCAAGGGTCTCAGCCCGCCGCCCGGGGGCCAGCAGGACCGCGGCCGCCGTGCCGCAGCAGAGCCCCACCGCCGCCGGGGCAAGGGAAGGGTCTGCGGCGCAGAGCGCGGCCCCGGTGAAGGCAGCAAAGGCCAGCGCGGGCTTTTCCTGCCCGCGGCAGCAGAGGGCGACATCCACCATGGCACAGGCCGCTACCCCAAGGCAGAGGGGGCCGAAGCGCAGCCCGCCCAGCGCCGCCGCCACGGCAGAAGCAGCCAGCAGGGTGCCAAAGCCGGGCTTTTCGGGCGGGAAGCGCTGCAGCGCATAGCCGAAGCCGCCCGCCAGCAGGGCATCTGCCCCGCAGAAGAACACCAGCGTGAAGCCTGCCCCGCCGGGCCCCAGCGCAAAGCAGACACCTCCCAGCACCAGCGCCCCGCACCCGGCTAGAAATGCCGGACGGAGCCTGCCGGGCCAGAGCCATCGGGCGGCCACGGCCGCCCCCACAGCGCAGAGCAGGCAGAGGCTGTCCAGTGAAAACGCCCCGAACCCGTGGAACAGGATGCTCAGCGCAGCTCCGGCTGCGCAGGCGGCAAAGCAGTCCGCAGGCAGGCCCAATGTCAGCCCCAGCCCAAAGGGAAGCAAAGCCCCGTAGAGAACGGCCCAACCCCCGGCAAGCCCCAGCGCAAAGGCCCCGCCCTGCCGCAGGGCCGGGCGTACCGCCGCCCGGGAGGCCAACGCGGCGGCAACAGGCTGCTTCGGGTGGAGTTTTGTGGTTTCCGGCATGAAAAAATCCCCGCTTTCCGGCGGGGATCGTTTGTGTTGTTCTGTTTCCCGCGCCTTGTGCATATACTGTAGCGCGGCCGTCGGGCAGTTTTTGGGAGGGTGCGGAGAAGTACGTTAAATCAGCAGAAATACCGCACCTCACCAAAGAAATTCTTCCATTTTGCAAGGACTTCTTCACTTCGGGCTTCGATGATCGCCATAATGTTCCGCAAAATGCGGGGCGGGATGCCGGAATTGTTGTGGCACAGATAGCATTTGCCCGCCCGTGTGATCCAGATCTTGGTGGCATTGCTGCTGGGCGCACCCTGCGAGACATGCACATGGATCGGTTCCAGAGGCTCATTTTCGTTGGCCCAGAAATAGACCCAATAAGAGCCGATCTTAAAAACCTGCGGCATTCTCTACGCCTCCCTCTTTGGAGAACTGCAAAATAAGATGTGCCGTGGTTTCCAGAAATTTCTGGTAGCGGTCGATATCGGCAGGGGAAAAGCCGTTGATCTGCTCCCAGGTATAGTCCGGCAGATAGCAGACAGCGGAGTGAAAGCAATCTTTCGCATCCGGCTTTTCAATGTAGACCTTGACGCGGCCGTCCGGAAGCATTTCGGAGTGGACGATCTCGGTGTCATCGTCCAGCGTCATAAACGGATACATCATATAAATCCCTCCCGAAACGGTTTTCCAATGGTCGGAACGATCAGCCGTTCAGCTTCTCGATGGCGGCTTTCACGCGGGCAAGGGTCGTCTCGCGGCCCATCATGCAGGCAAGGTCGGTGCCGCCGCCGGGGGTGCGCTGTCTGCCGGACAGGGCGATGCCCAGCGGGTAGAGCAGCCAGCCGTTCTTCTTGCCCAGCTCTTCGGCCTTGGCCTTGCAGGCATCAAAGACGGCGTCGCGGTCGGAGAAGTCCAGAGCTGCATCACTCAGCACGGGCAGCAGTGCTTCCAGCGCTTCCTTTGCGGACTCCGGGGTGGTCTTCTGCTTCTTGTTGGTGTACAGGCTCACGTCGTACTCCGGCATCGCATCGAAGAAGTCCAGCTGCGCGGGGATCTCGCCCAGCACCTCGCAGCGGGGCTGCAGGTTGGCGCAGAGCAGCTTCTTGTCAATGGGGGTATGGACGGCCTGGTCGATCCAGGGCTCCGCCGCAGCCAGGAATGCGTCCGGGCTCAGGCGGCGGATATACTCCGCGTTGATGGCCCGCAGCTTGAGCGGGTCGAAGATGGCCGGAGACTTGGAGATGCCGTCCGGGCTCCAGACCTTGCGCAGCTCGTCGAGGGAGAAGATCTCCTGCTCGGCGTATTCGCCTCTGGGGCTCCAGCCCAGCAGGCAGATATAGTTCAGGATGGCAGCGCTCAGGTAGCCCTTGGCGCGCAGATCCTGATAGCTTGCATCGCCGTTGCGCTTGGACAGCTTGTTCTGGGCGTCCTTCATGACCGGCGGGCAGTGGATATAGGTGGGGATCTCCCAGCCGAATGCCTGATACAGCAGGTTGTATTTGGGGGTGGAAGACAGGTACTCGCTGCCGCGGATGACATGGGTGATGCCCATCAGGTGGTCGTCCACGACGTTGGCGAAGTTGTAGGTGGGCATTCCGTCGGTCTTGATAAGGATCTGGTCGTCCATCTCGCTGTTCTCGACCTCAATGTGGCCGTAGACCACATCGTCGAAGCCGGTGATGCCGGTGCGGGGGATCTTCTGGCGGATGACATAAGGCTCTCCGGCGGCCAGACGCTTCTGGACCTCCTCTTCGGGCAGGTCGCGGCAGCAGCCGTCGTAGTGGGTCATCTCGCCGTTGGCGCGCTGCTCAGCGTGCAGCGCTTCCAGGCGCTCCTCGGTGCAGAAGCAGTAATATGCCTTGCCCTCGGCGACCAGCTGTTCGGCATACTGTTTGAACATCCCCATTCGCTCGCTCTGGACATAGGGGCCGACCGGGCCGCCGATGTCCGGGCCTTCGTCCCAGTTCAGCCCGGCCTCGCGCAGGGTGTTGTAAATGACGTCCACCGCGCCTTCCACATAGCGGCCCTGGTCCGTGTCCTCGATGCGGAGGATGAAGGTGCCGTCCTCGTGCTTGGCCATCAGGTAGGTGTACAGCGCGGTGCGCAGGTTGCCAACGTGCATGTAGCCGGTGGGCGAGGGGGCAAAACGGGTGCGGACTTTATTGCTCGGCATAAAAAACGCTCCTTATCTATATCGGCAAATAAATTTGTGAATTGCTACCCTTTAGTTTAACTGTTCAGCGCGATTTTGTCAACGAGGAGACGCGAAGAACGGCCGGAAGGGGGCGTTCTCTCCCGGAAACGATCAAAATCGTCGAACCTGCCCAATTTTCGGAGAAAAACTTTGGAGCGAAACGCTGCCGAAACGATTGACAAACGGCGCGAAAAACGGTCAAATAAAAACGACACATTTCAACACATTCGGGCGGAGGTAGAGGCAATGGAACAAAAATCGTTCGATGCAGTGCGGCAAAAGAGCAGGGCGCTTGCGGTGCTGCTCTGTCTGGCCGTTCTGCTGCTGACCGGCTGTGGTGGAGGCGGGGCAGCTGCACCGGAACCGCCCGCGTCTGCTCCGGCGGCGGGCAGAACGGACGAGGATACGGCTTCTTCTCCGGCGGCACCCGCGCCTTCGGAACCGGAATCGGTGTCCAGTTCGACGGCCGTGTCTGAGTCGGAAGCTCAATCGCCGCAGGAACCGGAGGTGGAAGACTTTCTCCGCTGTGAGCCGATGGACTACACCAGCGTATCGGCGGTCTGCTCCGGGCAGGAGGGCACCCTCATCGTGGTCAAAGTCCGCGTGGAAAATACGACGGAACAGGTCATCCATGCGTTCAACACCAGCGCATCGCTTGGGAACGTGACGGTGGACAACGCAGTGGACGGCATGTCTGCGGACCGGGTCGCTGCGGGCAAAGCCGCAGAACATCTGACGGCGGTGCTCCGGACGACGCAGGAGACCGTGGTGAAAAAGCCGGTCGTTGCGGCCCTTGAAAGCGCAGCCGAAGCCCTGCAGCCGGGGCAGAGCGCGGTGGCGTATGGGTATGTATTCCTCCCGGCCAGCGAAGGCAGCTGGACACGGGCGGATTTTCTGTGGAAGGAGCAGGCCATCGGCAGCCTGACGCCGAAGAAGAAGCCGCAGGCCCCTGCGGAGTCGGCTGCGCCGTCGGGCAGTACCGCCGCTTCGGCACCGTCCGCAAAGCCGGAGCCGCCGGCCAGCTCTGAGCGCCCGGCCGCGTCAGAACGCCCTGCCGTCTCGGAGCCGCCCGCAGCTTCGCAGCCCACGGCATCGCCGGGCAGCCCGGCCGGGTCCGAACCGTCCTCGCAGCCGGAGACGTCAGCTGGGTCCGAACACCCCGCTGCATCCGAGCCACCGGCCTCGCCGCCTGCATCCAGCGCACCGTCGGCCCCGGAAACACCGGCAGCGTCCGGGACGCCTGCTTCGTCGGAAGTGCAGGAGCCGGATACGTCTGCGGCGTTCCCGGAGTTTGCCGTGCTGGGGCAGACCCTGACGCCGTCCGGTTTTTGTGTGCACTTCCGGGTGAAGAACCACACAAAGGAGACGCTGGACCTGGAAAATACCGCCGCACAGTTTACGGACGCTGCGGATGGGACGTTCCGGGAAGACCGGCTCTACCAGAGCGGCACGAAGAGCCGCTGGATCGGTTCGCTCTGTTATCTGACGAACGGAGCGCAGACGGACGAATATCCCTGCTACGTCGTCACGTCGGCCCGGAGCACCGTGCTGAAGCCGGGAACCTCGGCGGAGATCTGGGTCTACGGGCACCTGTCGGATACGGAGAAGGTGTCTCTGGTCGCCGTGTCGCTCTCTGCCTGCTGCGGCGGCAAAACGTGCCCCATCCCGGACGAAGATGCCCTGTTTCTGGTGCCGGGACGGAACGGCTCGAAGCGTGGGACGAGCAGCAAAAAATCTTAAAAAAATCCCAAGAACCGGAACTTTTCGCCCGGAGGCGGACTGCCTTCGGGCGTTTTTGTGCCCATTCCAAAAACATCCGGGAAGTTTTTGTCGAAACGGACCGCAAGCGTTGACGAAGCAGGAACTATTTTGTATACTAATGAAGCACTGGAACAATTTTCCTATCACCGGATTTATGGCCGGGCAGCGTGGCCCGGAAAAAATGAGGAAAATACGAGAAGCAGTGCGAATTAGAAAAAGGAGAAGCACAAAATGAAAAGTACAGGAATCGTTCGCGGGATCGATGCGCTGGGGCGGATCGTTCTGCCCAAGGAGCTGCGCACCAGCATGAAGCTGGAAACGGATGCAAAGCTCGAAATCTTCGTTGACGGAGACGCCATCGTCCTCAAAAAGTACCGCCCGAAGGGAAGCTGTGACTTCTGCGGGACCGTCGATGAGCAGGCCGTGCAGTTCGCAGGCTACTGCATCTGCTCCGCCTGCCGGAAGAAGATCGGCGCCCTCTGAGCACGGGCCGCAAAAAGGAGAAGACGCTATGAGCCAGATGATCGATTTTACGCTGCCGTCGAGCGCACCGGGGCGGATGCTCCATGCGTTCCGCTGTGTGCCGGAGGGCGAAGTGCGCGCCATCGTGCAGCTCTCGCACGGGATGGTGGAATTCATCGACCGCTACAAGCCGCTGGCCGAGTACCTCGCTGCACGAGGCATCCTCGTGACCGGAAACGACCATCTGGGCCATGGCGGGTCCATCCGGACCAGGGCCGACTACGGCTATTTTGCCGAGCCGGACGGCAACCGGGCAGTGCTGGATGACCTCCACGCCATGACCGTTCTGACGAAACAGCTCTACCCCGGTGTGCCGTATTTCCTGCTGGGCCACAGCATGGGCTCGTTCTATGCACGGCAGTATCTGTGCGAGTGGGGCAGTGAGCTGGACGGTGCCATCATCCTGGGGACCGGTTTCCAGCCGAAAGCGCTGGTCGCGTTTGCCCGCACGGTCTGCCGGGTGCTGGCGGTCTTTTTCGGCTGGCAGCATCGCAGCCGACTGGTGGCGGAGCTTTCGTTCCTGGGCTACAACAAGGGGCTGGAGGGCCGCACCACCCACGACTGGCTCAACCGCGACCCTGCCGAGGTGGACAAGTACCTCGCCGATGAGCGGTGCACCTTCACGTTTACGCTGAATGCCTATTACAGCATGTTCACGGGTATCCTGCGGCTGTACGACCCGGCCTTTCTGGCCCGGATGCCGAAAGACCTGCCGGTGCTCTTCCTGGCCGGTGATGCCGACCCGGTGGGCGAGCGCAGTGCAGGCGTCCGGCGGGCCGTGCAGAGCATGAAGGATGCCGGGATGCGGGACGTGCAGGTCAAGTTCTACCCCGGTGCCCGGCACGAGCTTCTGGTGGAGACGAACCGGGCCGAAGTCTTTGCCGACATCGGCGATTTTGTGGAACGGCACCTTCCCTGAGCGGCATGGCCGTGGGATCGGGATGGGTGTTCGGAAGATGAAAAAAGACACCTCATGGCGAGGTGTCTTTTTGTCTCTAAAACGGCTCTTTGTACCCAGAACCGTACCCAAGAATTTTTGGGTACGAAACTCGACACTTCTCGACACTTACTGTTACTATTTTGGATTTACATGGCTCACTTTCTAAAATTGAAGGTGAGCTTTTTCTATTGCAGAAACGGGAAGGAGGTTTTCCACATGAATACACCCATACCGAACGCTGCCCGCATCCTCGGACAGACGGGTGTCCTGCGTGCTGACGACGGCGGCAGGCGCAGGATCGGCCGCTGCGGTCACAGCCTTTTTGGCAAGGCCGGTATGGATGGTGAGCAGTGCCATTACCAGCAGCACCAAAGCGCAGCCCAGCAGGCGGATATCCACATCACATTTCCGATCGTACATTCTGAAACGCCCCTTTTCCATTTTTGCCCTGCCCGGCGGACACGTTTCCGCTGCGGCGGGCCGTCTGATGTTTCCTATCCTCTGCTGCGGACCCCCTCTATCTGGCCGCAGCAGAACAACAAAATGCAAAAAAGCCCAGAGCGATACCGCTCCAGGCTCCTTTGTCTGTATGTACATATCATGTATATAATGTCCGGGGCGGATATTGTCAAGGGAAGTGAACGGGTTTCATCTCCAGGTGCCCACCGATTCATCTTGTTTGGTGTTTTGCATCCATCGCACCAGCGCTTCGGCATCCTGTTTGCCTTTGGCGTACATTTTTTCAAGGCCGGCGCGGTTCTTGGTCAGGGTGGACATTCCCTCGGTGCTGTCCGGGGCGATGATGCAGACAAGGCCCTGCCGCTCCAGCTCCCGCGCCCGCTGGACAGCCGTGTTGTACCGCCATGCCCGGCGGCGCAGCCCCTCGGCTGCAGCGGGGTAATGCGACTGCAGCAGGTGTGCCAGATGCTCGTCCAGGGCATCACTCCTCACCAGCCCCATGGGCTTGGTCAAGATGAGAGCCACCCGGTCGCAGCCGTGGGCAAAGGCCCATTCCAGCGGGACGGGGTCGGCCAGGCCGCCATCAAAATAAGGCACGCCGTCGATGACGCAGGGCTGGTCGATGACCGGGATGCAGCAGGACGCCATGAGGACGCGGTAGTCGTCCGGGTGGAGGTCTGCCTTGGTGAAATACTGCGCCTCGCCGTTCTGTGCATTGGCGGCCACCACGCAGAGCTCTGCCGGGCTGCGGGCAAGCGCCGCGTAATCCAGCGGATTCTCGCCGCCTGCGTTGCTGAGGGTGCCGTAGACATAGCCCAGATCGAGATAGGAGTGCTTGCGGATGAGGTTGTGCACGCTCATGTACTCCCTGCGGAAGGAGTATTCATCGTAAAAGGGCTTGTTCCGCCCATGCTGGCCTGCCAGATAGGACGCCATATTGGCGCTGCCCGCCGAAACGCCGATGCAGAGATCGAAGCGGAGGTCCTCCTCTAGGCAGCGGTCCAACACGCCAGCGCCGTAAATGCCCCGCAGGCCGCCACCCACATCAATGACACCGTATTTCATGGTCTGTTCCTCCATCGTTTCATTCCATTTCCCTCCCAGTATAACGGGACGGCGGGAAATACTCATTGAGCAAACGGCGGGATCTGATGCAATTTGCGGCAGAAAGCAGGATCTGCCGCAATGGGGCAGAAGCCGGACACGCACAGCCCAGTACGACCCTTGCCTATGACAAGCGGCGCAAAGAGATTTGCAGCTAGATGAGCAAAGAACTGTATGAATGAGCAAAAAGAAGCACGAAGGCCGAAACCTTCGTGCTTTTTTGGTGGGCCAGGCAGGACTTGAACCCGCGACCAAGCGGTTATGAGCCGCCAGCTCTGACCAGCTGAGCTACTGGCCCGCAGAGGCACCCGGCGAAAAAGCGGGGTGCAACAGATAGTATAGCAAAAAAACGCGAAAATGAAAAGCGTTTTCGGACAAAATTATTTTGTGCGGTGGGCCTGGAGCTTCTGCATCATAAAGGTGTCCAGCATTTCCTGCGGGAAAAGCGGCTCTTTGTAGCCGAAGGATTCCCGGATGAAGATGAGGGTCACGATGGTCTGACGGCCGGGGTCGAGGCGGAGGGTGTAGAGGGTATCCAGCGGCTGCTGGGTGGGCTGATGGAGCGTGAGGTGGAGCAGGAAGCCGCCGTCGTTCTCGCGGCGGCACTCGTAAGCGAACTCGTCGGTCTCGCTGTGGAGGTCGAGCCGGTCGAAGCACTCGTCCAGCGGCAGGTCGGTGCGGAACTCGCTCAGGCCGGCGGGGCCGTACTGGCTGCGGCGGGTGTTCTCGCGCCGGGTGAGCAGCAGAACGATGACGCCCAGCGCCACCGCCAGCAGGATGATGGAAATGACAGCGTTCATGGAGCCCTCCTGAATGGCTTTTTTGATCAGAGTTTTCCTTATTGTAACACAACCCGCAGGAAATTGTGTTATAATATTGGAAAAATTCTAAAATTTGCGGTCGCCCATGCCATCTCATGGGCGGGGAGGCTCACAATGAAACTGAAATTCACCCACAAGACCTGGTACTTTTTCCTGCTGTGCGCAGCGGCGGCATCCATGCTGAACGGCTTTGCCGTGCTGGGCGGGATGGACTTCTCCTTTTTGGAGATGGCGGCATTCTGCATCACCGGCATCACCCTGCTGTTCCTGGCGGCGGAAAAAGGCAGCTCGGCCAAAGACAAGCGCAATTACTTCGGCCTTTTTGTGGTGCTGATGCTCAGCTATATGGGCCGGGGCTGGGCGGCATACATCTGCTCGGCGCTGGTCTGGCCCGGCCTGCTGGGCTACGAATACCAGAAGGGCAGACCCATTCAGCGGCAGCTGCAGCTGGTGGGCGCGGCAGAGGTGCTCCATCTGCTCTTTGTTCTGCTGACGGTCTACGGCGGCATGGCGGGCCTGAGCTTCTGGGCGAACCTGCTCTGGGTGTTGCTGGCCTGCGCCCGCGGCTGGGCCGCACTGAGCCTGTATAAGATGCAGGAGGACGCATGAGCCCGCAGCGGCGCGCACCGCGCAGGAAGAAAAAGATCGGACGCCGACGGTTTCTGGCGGGGCTGGGCTGTGCCGCCGGAGCGTATTTTCTGTACCGTTCTGTCCGGAACGTAGAAAAAATAGACCCGCCCGCAGTGCTGCAGCCGGATGAGACGCCGAACCCGGCCCTGCCCTCCGGTGAGTGGCGGGCGGTCTGGGTGAGCTATCTGGAATGGGCGCGGATGAATTTTTCGTCCGAGGCAGCGTTCCGGGCGGACATCGCTGCGCTGATGGACAACTGCGCCGCCCTGGGGCTGAACACCGTTCTCGCGCAGGTGCGGCCCTTCGGGGATGCGCTGTACGAGAGCAGCCTGTTTCCGTGGAGCCATCTCTGCACCGGTACACAGGGGCAGGCACCCGGCTTTGACCCGCTGGATGTGCTCATCACCGAGGCACACGCGCGGGGGCTTTCGCTGGAAGCCTGGATCAACCCGTACCGGCTGAAAAGCTCTGCGGCCATGCCGCCCAGCATCGGGGAGACGAATCTGATGCACATCCATCCGGAGTGGTGCTGCACGGTGGGCGAGGGGGTCTACCTGAACCCGGCCATTCCGGAGGCCGCTGCGTATGTGGTGCAGGGGGTGGCCGAGCTTGTGGAGCGCTACGCCGTGGACGGCATCCACTTCGACGATTATTTTTATCCCACGACCGAAGCCTCTCTCGACGCGGCGCAGTTCGCGGCCAGCGGTGAGAAGGATTTGGCATCCTGGCGGCAGCAGAACGTGACGAGCCTGGTCAAGGCTGCGCACGATGCCGTGAAGGCAGCAGACCCGACCCTGCGGTTCGGCGTCAGTCCGCAGGGGAATCCGGAGAACGATCTTGCCACCCAGTACAGCGACATCTACACCTGGCTGACGGCCAGCGGGGCCGACGCCGTGGTGGATTACCTCTGCCCGCAGGTGTACTGGGGCTATGGATACCAGCTGCAATCAGGCAGCACCCGCTTTGCCTTTGAGAACATCGTGCCGGAGTGGCTGGGCATGGCCCGCGCCGGGGATGTGGCGCTGTATTTCGGGCTGGGGGCCTACCGCATCGGCGTGGGCGACGGCGGGGCCAACGCCGACAGCACGAGCCAGTGGGCCACCGGTTCCGCGCTGGCCCGGCAGACGGCCGATCTGCGCAGCCGGGGCGCGCAGGGCTGGGCGCTCTACCGGTACGATTCGCTCTTCGGCCCGGCCCGGAACGACCTTGCCGCCGCCGAATGCGCGGCCCTGACGGCACAGAATGGGGAAACGCGCTGAAGTGTCTTGTATGCAGGAAAAAAATGCGGTATACTATATCCGTATCATGCCTTGCAAAAGTACACTTTTCTGCGATTTTTGAGGATAAAAAACCATGAAGAAAACAAAACGGATCTTTGCTTTTGCGCTGGCGCTGCTTCTGGCTGCGCTGATGCTCACCGGCTGCAAAAGCACACTGACGTCCCTCGCCCACAAGCTGACCGGCGCGTCGGACGAGGTACAGGAGGAGGACACCACCCAGTGGGCGGCCCCCAGCAGCGACCCGCTGATGATCGAGGGCATCGCCGACACCTCCGCCAAATACGCCACGGCTGTGGCCAACGGCTCGCTGAACATCGTCTTCAACGGCATCTGGAGCCGCCAGACCGATTACTTCACCGCGCCGAACGGGATGCTCTCCGTCTACGGCTGCGGCACGGCGGAGGGTGTGCAGAAGTTCAAGATCTCGCTGTGGAAGAAGGTCGATGGCGGCGCACAGTATGTGGACAACACCACCTACTACTTCGTCACCGACGGCCAGAACTACCACTGCGACATCGGCAATCTGGACCCCAACGCCAGCTACCGGCTGACCATCTCCTATGATTCGAGCAAGTATTACCTCTACGGACTGCTCAAGGTGGAGGGGATCGGCGGATGAATACACAGACCCGGCATTCCCTGATGCTGATGCTCTGCGCCCTGATCTGGGGCACGGCCTTTGTGGCCCAGAGTGCAGGCTCCGGCATGGGGGCCTATTCCTTTCTGGCCGGGCGGAGCTGGCTGGCCGTGCTGGTGCTCCTGCCCACCGTTTACGCCTTTGACGCCCTTCGCCGCCGCCGGGGCGAACCCACCGGCAGGCCGCAGACCGCTGCCGACCGCAAAACGCTGGGAACAGCGGGCTTTGTCTGCGGCACCTTTCTGTTCGCGGCCAGCGCGGCCCAGCAGATCGGCATCACGCTCAACCCTTCCACGGCCAAGGCCGCGTTCCTGACGGCGATGTACGTTGTGATGGTGCCGGTGTTCGGGCTGTTCGTGGGGCGGCGGGGCAGTGCCCGGCTCTGGTTGAGCATGGTCATCGCCGTGGGCGGGCTGTATCTGCTCTGCATGAAGAACGGCTT
>OHRB01000492.1_pt1 | contig 19690 bp, 19 predicted proteins | sample 1578381 | NCBI WGS metagenome assembly OHRB01 (sample SAMEA3879566, study PRJEB24766) | human gut metagenome | biome: human-associated habitat; feature: feces | place: USA | collected 1985/1987
TGCTCTGCTCTGCTCTGCTCTGCTCTGCTCTGCTCTGCTCTGCTCTGCTCTGCTCAAAATTGTGTTACCAGTTTCTGCAAATGTCAAGAGCTTATCTCGGTAATACTCGTACTGCTTCTGCCGGGCTTCAATTTCAGCAGGTAGGCCAATATTGAGGTCAGAGCAAATCTTCTCAAAGTTATCTAGTACTTCGACTAAACGTTGCTGTACTTCTAATGTTGGAATAGGAATTTTAATTGCTTTTAATTCTTCAACCGAAGGAACATTCTTTATTGCACCGCCTCTTGCCACACTATTCAATATTTTTGATATTGTGTTATCAAAAAAGTATTACATCGCTTGACAAGGGCACACAGCCCTTTGTCGTGTGCGATGGATAAGTAAAAGTCAAATTTTCCACTCAATCGAAACGTGTTCGTCGGTTGCGCGGATCTGTGAGATCAGGCCGTCGGCAACCTGCCGCCTGTCCTCGAAGTCAATTTCTTCCCATTGGTTCAGGTAGACCGACAACCGCTCAATCTGTTCCGGGGACATGGTTTCCGCTGACAGCGCCGCGATCTCTTTTGTCAGGGCTTGGCGGCGTGTGTCCAGCTCCTCGATTTTGCTGTTGGCATAGGACAGCAGCACCGCATTAGCCCCGGTCAAAGTATTCAGCAGCTTTTCAATCTCGTCCTCCACGCGGGCAAGCTCCATGTTCAGCGCGGTCAATTTGGGATTGACCGTTTCTCGCTTTGCCGTCAGCGTCTGGAACTCAGACAGCTTCTTGACCATCTCGCCGTACAGAAACCTTTCAAATTCCCGTGTGCGGAGCGTCCCGCAGCCGTCACAGCTTTTACTGTCAGCCCGCTTGGAGCAGCGGAGATACTGAACACCTGTTGGATTGCCGACGCTCATAAGCGCGTACCCGCAGCGGCCACACTTGACCTTTCCGGCAAGCCATGTGTTCTTTGCCTTGCGCCCGCCTTGGAACGTCTTGTTTGCCATGAGCTTTTTCCGGCAGCGCAGCCATGTATCAGACGATACCAGCCCCTCGCTGGGAGCCAGAACAAGTATCTGATCTTTCAGGTGCTTGTTTTTTCTTTCTTGCACGTCCCGGCCCTGATAGAGATAGCAGCCGTTTGTCCCGGCAAAATCTGTGGCTTCATTGACTACCACCGTACCCTGGCTTTTGAAGAACTCGTACATATCGAGGTCAGCCTGTGCGTAAATGGGGTTTCTCAAAAGTTGGGAGATAAAGCCCCGTTTCATTTCCTTGCCGTAGATCAGGATGCCCTCGTCGGCAAAGTAGCGGGCGATGTCCCCGAAAGAGATTCCGGGCTGGGAGTACATTTCAAACATCAGCTTTGCAATATCTGCCGTTTCCGGGTCAGGCTTCATCATTTTTGTGCGGATGCCCTCAATGGTGGTCGGCTCCAGTTGGAAGCCGTAGGGGGCCGCACCGCTCATGTGAAAACCGTGCTGGCAGCGGGAATAGTAGGCATCGGTCACGCGCTTTTGGATAGTTTCACGTTCAAGCTGGGCAAACACAATGCAGATATTCAGCATGGCCCGCCCCATCGGGGTGGACGTGTCAAACTTCTCCGTGGAAGATACGAACTCAACATTGTATTCCTGAAAAGTTTCCATCATGGTTGCGAAGTCCAGAATGGAACGGCTGATACGATCCAGCTTGTAGACCACTACGCGCTTGATCAGGCCCCGGCGAATATCGGCCATCATTTCTTGGAACTTGGGCCTGTCGGTATTCTTGCCGGAATAGCCCTTGTCGGTGTACTTGCGGAAATTGCCTCCTCTCAATTCATACTTGCAGAACTCAATCTGGCTTTCAATGCTGATACTGTCCTTGCGGTCAACGGACTGTCTGCCATAAATGGCATCTTCACGAATAATCATTTGGTGCTCCTTTCCGTGTAGGAGCTACCAAACCTTACACCTATATTATACCTCTGGCAGCCCCGCATCTCAAGGATGTCCCGCATTAGTGCATCTGCGCCCGTCCCGGCGCATACTTCACAAAGACCTCATACAGACAGCTTTCAATTTCACGCTTGCGCTTGTCCCGTGCTTTGGGAGAGAGCATCGGGGTCAGGTTTTCCACGGTGATGGATTTGCCCTGAAAAGACGCGGTTTTGACTTCCTTGTGATAGCCGACTCTTGCCTCCGTCATCTGAAAACCTCCTATAACAATCAGCGGTGTGAATAGATTTGATGGTTTCCCGTTGTCCGTGGGGAAACGTGAAAGGACGGCACAAAAGCGCCGTCCTTTGACCTTGCCCCACCTCTGGCCACGATGACCAGAAGCAGCGGGACAGTTGTTTTCCGTTTCAATCCACAAAAGAGGGAGCCGCCGCGCCGGAATGGTTTGGGCTGTCATAAGACAGAAAGGCCCGGTTTGACGGCTCCCTGTATGATCGTTGTGTGCCGTATTTGCCACGCATCCCCGGCACGGGGAGTATTCCAGACCGCCGATGGCTTCGGCTGCATAGCCCCACAGTACCGCTGCCCGTGGAGGGCTGGCGCATACCGCAGGGACTCCCCCTCAAGTCTGTGGGAGGGCGTGAGCAAGTTTCATTATCCTCCGCGCTGTCCTCGCGCCCGGTTTGCCAACACCGGGTCAAAGGCTGCGTTGATCGCTCGGCCAGCTTGTCCATCACCTCCTGAGCTGGCTGTCGTGGCGGCGCGCCTTACGTCGCTATCACGCGGATTTCGTATCGGAAATACTGTCTATTCAGTTTTCAAGGCGAGGAAGAAAACTCCTCTCACCTATCAGGAGGTTTTGGGGGCAAATGTACTCCCTCTTACAGAGATTTTTTCAAAATATTTTTCATAGAGGCCAGCCCGCGCTCAATGGAGCAGCAGATGCGGCTCCGGCCAACGCCCTCGGCTGCCGCGATCTCGGCCTTGCTCATGCCAAGAAGATAGTGCTGGTACACACGCCGGGCCTGCGTGGGCGGGAGCTGGGCCAGCGCGTCATAGAGGGCAAGCGTGGTTTCACGCGCCTCAACGTATTCGTCCGGGGTCGTGGGCTGGCGGAGCACGTCGGCCTCAAAGCCGGGATCGGTGTCCAGCGAGCACTCGCCATTTCTGCGCTTTTGCCGCTTGTAGCTGTCGCACAGGCGGCCTCCCATCGAGAGGGCGGCGGCGATCTCGTCCGAAACTTCCAGCATCACATTTTCGGTCATATAGGGGTAATACCGTTTCAGGTTGATAGTCGTCATGATTGTCCTCCATTTCAAAAGGTGGTTGGTGAGTGCGGATTGAAATGGAGAACAGGCGGCCCCCGGCACCTTGGAGCCTCTGGCCACCGTGACCAGAAGCAGGGGCATATAAAAACGCCCGCACAGCATGACACTATGCGGACGCAAGCAAATGAATATCTTGTTACATGATGTTTAATTTCACTTTCAAAGCCGGGCTGCTCCGATGGAGGAGCTACGCTTTTTTTAGCTGGTGCAGATCACGCGAACAATGAAATAATAAAATGGACACGGCAAAATAACCTCCAATCGGCTACCGTGCCCCTGCAAGTCGTCATTGGTTTGTGTAGACGCAAAGAAACGGCGGCTCTGAAAATCAAAGCCGCCGCTTCAAATGGGCGTGTTGATAGGCTGCTGTACGACGGCTTTTTTTCTTTTGCCGTCGTGCGGCAGCTTGTTCCTTTTGCGTTTATCTTAACAAGCAATCCTCACAGAAATGTCACCGACACACGCTGTTTCGACAGAATAATGGGCTGAAATCTCACGAACCTGTGAGATTTGAAAAACCGGGAGAATAATCTCCCGGTTTTCATCGCAAATATTTAATTCTGCCGCAGTCTCTCTACAACGCTTTGCTTAACATTTTGCATGAAAGTTATGACGGGAGTTGCCAAGCAGACCAGTAAAACAATAGCTGCGACAACCAACAGAGAAAATACAGGATAGTGAAAAGCTGCATAAGGAACCATTTTTCTAAAGGCTGAGTATATCGGAATATATATCGCTGTTCCCAGTGTGGCAAGCAGTAGGAAAGAAATACTCCAATAATACCCGCCTTCCCAAAGCAATACATTTCTAATTTGATTTTTCGTCATTCCTATACTTTCAAGTGTGGCAAATTCATGTTTCCGAGTATTTACACTAACAACCATTGTGTTAATGAAATTCATAATTCCTATCAGCAAAAATACAGTGGACAACCCTGCGGCTATAATCCTTGAGGTCAGCAAATATCCGGCCATTTCTTGCTGCTTTTCATATCGTGACAGAATCGTAATGCCCGGTGACGAAGCAGTAATGGATTGAAGCTGCTCCATAATCCCTTTATCATAACTGCTATCAATAGTATCAAAAGCAATCCGAAAGATTTTAGTTTCTCCAGACAACTTCTCTAATGCCTGCTCACTGATATACAAATCAGGGGCAGTACCTCTCTCATTTCCTCGACCACTTTGAAAATCAGCGTCCAGAAAGCCAGTTGCCACTGTAAAGGCCAGTTCTCCGGACTCACCGACAACGGTGATTGCTTGCCCTGGCTGAATCAATGGGTTTCCCTCAGCATCCGTCATAGCGGACAAAACCACCAACTCTCCCTTTTCAAAGGCTGTTAAGTCAATAGGCTTATCAAGCGTTTTATTAAGTTCTTCGATATATCTGGAATCTATTCCGTAAACGCCGCTCCAAAAATTATCTGTATAGTTTTTCCGTGTTTCCGCATTTGAAAAATCAAGACCCGATACGCCATCCAAGGAATCAATATATTTCCCGAATACATTTTCGCTGTAAATGACATCCATAGTGGGCCACGGTGAAGCGGAATAAGTGACGCGCAGATTTTCAATTCCCTGCATTGTTGCAACTTGCTGCAACATTTCATCAGAGAGCAGGTTTCCTTCTTCGAAAATGCTGTAAGTCAATGCGAAATCACTTTCTCCCCATTGATTTACAAAATTGTCTGGACTTAGGCTTGATAGTAAACCAGCAGAAACCAAAAACAATATTAAGCCTAAAAATAAGGACGTAAAAGTAAGGACAGCGCTTTTAGGGTTTCTAAAAATATTATCTCGTGCCATCCGGGATAATTTTGTTCTATGGCTCTTATGATCTCGGTAACTCCTTGTATTTGCCTCCGTATAGCGTAAAGCCGCAACAGGAGAAATACTTGCAGCTATTTTCGCTGGTTTCATGCTGCCGATGATTGCGGTAAAAAATGTGAAGATTGCGGCACCCGCAAAAATAATGGGGGAAAAGGACACTATCTCCCCAAGGTCTGTATCGCCTGAGTACATTATATTCATGGCAAACGGAACAAGTCCAAGCGAAACAATACCACCGACAATCAGGCCGCTGGGAATACCGATCACCGCCGTTCTGAATATTTGAGAACGCACGATTCGCTTGATTTGTCTTTTTGTCGTGCCTATCGTTTTAAGCTGTCCATAGAATTGTGTATCTCTTGAAATTGAGATATACAGAATGTTATAAATCAGCAAATAGCCGCTGATAATGATAAAGACGATAATAGCAGCCAGTGGAAGAACAATGGTGGTGGAATTACTCTGAGCAATAGGTACAATTTCAAAGGACTGACTTTCTGTAAACGAAATCTTCCGTTTTAGTTTTTCACAGGATCGCAGGGCATTACTGTCATCAGAAAAAGAAATCATTGCGGTAGACACACTATCAAAGGGAAGCCCTGTTTGTGTTGCAAAAAGCTCCGAAACATAAGCAGCACCACGGTTGCCTGCACGCGAAGCCGAATAATCTGTGTAATAGCCTGACAAAACAAATTCATCGGAGCTGTATTGATAATCTGTTCCGAGCTGATAGGAAAGGGAAATATTCATCCCTATCTGTGGATCATCAATCCCCATTGCACGCAAAGCCCATGTAGGGAGCATAATTTCATTTTTTGCTTGCGGATAATCTCCGTGTATATCCGAAATTGTTGGTACACGGTGTTCTTGCCATTCTGTTTCGTCTATCCAAGTAATACTCAGCAGGGCATCGTCCATTCCAGATGTATCAATGCTGCCCAATCTCTGACTGACACCAACTACGGATACCAAGCTGGATCGGCTCAATTCTTCATATTGTTCTTCTGAGAGGCTTGTAATTGCCACATCCGCAGTCGTGCCCATCGCACGAATTTGCTGCATTTGATAGGTTTCAAAATAACTGCACCCCAAACTAAACACAGATGTAATCATAAAGGCGGTCAAGAATAATGCGATGGTAACGAAAACATTTCTCTGCTTATTAGCGCGGTAGCTTCTTTTGGCAAGACGATTGATTGTTGCCTGATTATTGTTCCCAAATAAAATATCATCCATCAATGTCACCCCCTGTCACTGTGCGATTTTTCCGTCCTCAATACGGATAATTCGGTCGGCAAGCTGGGCAATTTCATTGTTATGGGTAATCATTACAAGCGTTTGATGGAACTTCTGACTTGTAACTTTCAGCAAACCAAGAACATCACTACTTGTCCGGCTATCCAAATTGCCTGTCGGTTCATCTGCAAGTATAATAGCTGGTTTGGAAACAAGGGCGCGGGCAATCGCTACACGCTGCTGCTGGCCGCCGGACAGATTGTTAGGCATACTGTTCAGCTTCCCATCGAGAGCCAACATTTTCACGACTTCATCCATAAACCGCTTGTCCACGGTATCACCATCCAGCTCCACCGGCAGGACAATATTTTCATAGACATTTAGCACAGGAACAAGATTGTAATTCTGAAAGATAAACCCGATGTTACGTCTGCGGAAGATGGTAAGCTGTTCATCCTTGAGTTTCGATAATTCTTTCCCTTTTACTTTAATACTGCCGGAAGTTGGCGTATCTAACCCGCCCATCATGTTCAGCAAAGTAGACTTACCGCTGCCGGAAGTACCAACAATGGCAACAAATTCACCTTCCTCAATGGATAGGGTCACGCCATCCAATGCTTTTGTAATGTTCGGTTCGGTGCCGTAATATTTCTTCAAATCTGTCGTTTGTAATATGTTCATATAGAACACCACCCTTTCTTTTTGATGGCTCTATCATAAAAGGTAAACCTCACAGAAATGTCACGGGAAACAAAATACCTCTGTTTAATTAAATCTCAAATGTCATAGGCCTGTGACATTTTGTTTTTTAGCGTACTTATTTTATTGTCGAGGCAGAAAGACGGAAAAAGTTGAACCCCTCCCAACCTCGGATGTTACTCGGATATAACCGCCTTGCAAGGTTACGATCTCACGAGCCAGATATAGACCAATACCAATTCCATCTACATCATGTACGATGTCCTCTCGATAGAAACGCTTGAAAATTGCTCCCTGATGCTGTTCTGAAATGCCAATGCCTGTATCTGCAATGTCGATTTTCACATACATTTCCCAACTTTCAACCGAAACACGGATTTGACCGCCCTCCGGCGTATATTTCACTGCATTGTCCAAAATATTGAACAGTGCTTCGCTTGTCCATTTTCTGTCATGGGAAACGACCAAGTTCTCCGGGCAGTCCACTTGAACATTGATCTGTTTTTTCTCGGCGTTCAGAAGAATACCTCCCAATGCGGCGGCAAGCGTGTCATAAAGCGGCTGGCTTTTCTTTTCCAGAGAAATGACACCTGTTTCCAGACGCGAGGTTTTAATCATAGCCTGCATGAGAAAATCCAGTTTATCAAGTTGGGTGGCCTGTGCTGTAAGAAACTCTTTTTGCTTTTGCACAGGGATTTCATTTTCAAGCAGGGTGCTGTTAATCACTTTCAAGTTCGCAATCGGGGTCTTGACCTGATGGGAAATATCGGAAATAAGTTCTTGCAAGTCAGCCCGCTCTTGTGCAATGCTGTTCTTGTTTTCCTGCATGACTTCATACAAACGGTTCAACCGATATTCAATTTTATAGAAAAGACTTTCTTCTTCCACAGTCTGTTTCGGCTGCATATTCCCGGACAACATATCATCCATCAAACTGCAAAAAGCATCGGAGAACATCGCCAATTTGCGGCGAACCAGCACCATAAAACAAATAGAGCAAAACAGCACAAAGATGCCGAACAATAGTACATACCAAACAGCGGTTATATCTTGGGTCAACGCATATAAAGCCACTGAAACCGTCACCATTGCCGCCAGCAGGAGAACAGCTAAAAAGATACAGGCTTTGTTGACGGAAAGTTTTCGCACATTCATTTCAGCGCCCCTCCGATCCACATATAGCCCATACCATATACCGTTTTGATGTACTGACGGTCGGGTGTTTCGATTTTGTTTCGTACCCGGCTGATAGCCGCAGTCAGAGCGTGTTCATCCACAAAATTTCCGTCTGCGTCCCACAGTTTTTCCAACAAGACTTGCCGCGTCAAAACGATCTGTGGATTTTTCATCAGGATTTTCAAAAGTCGATATTCCAGTGGGGTGAATGTAAGTGGCTTTCCTGACAGGGCAGCACTCATCTCTGAAAAATTGATGGTCAGTGTGCCATCCTCATAAGTATCACCACCATATTGTTTTGTCAGCCGCCCCAGCACCACCGCCAGTTTCTTTTGAAAGACGCTCATAGGGAAAGGTTTTGTCACATAATCCTCTGCGCCCAGTTCATACCCTTTGAGCATATCGCTTTCCATATCATTTGCGGTCAGAAAGATAATAGCGGTATCAGGGCGGCGCTCTTTTACCTCCCGGCAGAAGTCAAAACCGTTCCCGTCCGGCAAATTTACATCCAGCACAATCAGGTCATAGTCCTGCTTCGTCAAGAAACTACCGGCCACTGATTTTGTCAGTGCAGAATCAACCGTATAGCCCGCAGTATTCAAGTTATAGCATAAAGTATGATTCAAAAGTCGATCATCCTCGACTACTAAAATTCGCATGGTATCACACTCCTTCATTTTCAGTGTAGCACCCAAATGTCACAGAAACCTCACAATATTTCTGATTTTATTTTAGATACCAACTTCTGATCTTCGGGACAAATTTAATTATAAGTACATTTTACATCACATTTTCAGCGTCATCAATTCTCTTAGCATGAAATTAAATATGCAGTGAAATGAAATTTGACGCCGTTCAAATGTTGCCACATGAAATGTAAAATTACATTAGGTGGTGATGCTATGAAAATTGAACGTGACGAACGCAAATTTGACTTTCACGGGATCGGACTTGCTATCAAGAAAGCCCGTGAGCGTGAGGGCATGACGCAGGAGCAATTAGGATACATTGTTGACCGCGATCCGCGTACCATTATGTATCACGAAAATGACGGACAGCATCCGAGCCTAAACGCCTTTTTCCAAATGGTAACAATGTTCGGTATCTCCGTGGACGAATACTTTTATCCCGACATGGGAGCCGATGAAGCCGCAAAGAAGCGTATCAACATTCAGCTTAATTCCCTCAATGAAAGCGAGCTGCGGCTCGTCGAGGGTATTATCAATGCAATCATAGAAAACCGTGGAACGGAGGAAGCGTAAGAAACGGCGCTGCCTCCGTTTTTCGCGGGGGTTCCGGGGGAGCGCGTTAGCGGCAAGCAAGGCAAGTGTATTGACACTTGCAATTTCCGCGCTGCGGAAATGCTTGTTGGGGTGCCCCCAAACCCGCTGGACTTCTGGCCACCGTGACCAGAAGAAACATTGTCTGCGTCGCCGTCCCTAACGGGCCTGCTCCTTATTGCGCTGGTTGTCCGTCAGCCCGCGCAGGTGATCCACGCTGCCCTTGACCGCCACCAGCTCCCGCATATCCTGCTGGGCCTTGCGGTATTCCAAATAAAGAGCCTTTTTCCGCGCTGCCAGTTGGCGGCGTTTTTCTTTTAGCACATCCATTTTCGGTAGTTTTTCTCCGCCCAGCAGCTCGGCCATTGTCGCCTTGGCTGCCCGGTAATCGGCCAGCTCTGCCTCATGCTCGGCAAGGTATTTCCGGCTGTACTTGGCGGCCTTGTACCCATCGAACGCAGGGCGGGTTTTGGCGTACTGCACCACGGCGGCCATCAAATCGGACACACGGGAAAGCTCGGCCTCGGTCTGCTGAATGTCCCCGGCCAGCGTGTGAAACCGCTCCGTGGCGGCGTCGGTCTTTGCGGCCAAATCGTCATATTCAAATAGCCGGTGCTCTTTCAGATATTGCAGCGCGGCAGCCATCTGTTTGAGGTTATACACCTTGGCCCAGCGTTCATAGGCGGGGCCTTTGCCCTGACGCATCCTCTCCTGAATGTCGATCAGCAGATTGACACGGCGGGGCGCAGGCGTTCTCCATGCCGGGGCCGTTCGTGTGGGAGCCTTGCCATCAATGACGGCCTGCACGTCCTCGGGGCCGTAGCCGTCCCCCAGCGTGGCCGCCCGGAAACGGGCCGCCCGCTGTTGTCCTGGCACAAGGAATGAGATTACACCGCCGCGCCCGTGCTTGACCTGTATGCCTGCCGTTTCCATGCGCCGGAGAAAATCTGCGAAGTCCCCGGGGCGCTCCGTCAGGGCCGCGTCAATGGCAAGGCGAATCTGTTCTTTCTGTGAGAGCTTTTGATTTTCGCCCAGCCATTGACCGTAGTGCAGATACCGTCCCTTGCTGTGGAGCTTGGGATTTGCGATCACGGATAGGTCGTGCTCCAGACATACCCGGTCAGACAGCCGCCGCAGGGCGAACGAGGAGCCGATGAAGTTGCGAAACTTCCGGGAGCGGTCATAGGCGGTGGAATTGTAGTAAATGTGATTATGAATGTGCTCTTTGTCTATATGGGTACAGACGAAGAATTGATACTTCCCCTTTGTCCAGCGCATCGCCGTTTCATAGCCGATGCGGTTGGCCTCCTCCGCTGTCACCTCGCCGTGGGGAAACGCCTGCCGGATCTGGTAGCACAGCGCCCCGTGTCCGGCCCTGCGGTCGGTTTCGCCCTGATACTGATTTTTGACCAGCATGAACTCGGCGTGTGCCGTGGCCGGATCGCAGAGGTAGGAGGAAACGGCCCCCAGCTTCTCCGGGTTCAGGCCATAGTCAAAGCGGTCTTTCAGGCTTTGCAGGGCCGTCCGCTTATCGGCCCGCTTGTGAGATTTGAGGTAGGTTGTGGCCGTAGGCAGCCCTCCTTTCCATACGACAAACGGCGGCTGTTACCAGCCGCCGCTTTCTGCATCTTCTGGCCACCGTGACCAGAACTCAGCCCATGATGAAGCCCCGCAGGGAGCCGTTCAGCTCGTCCAGCTTGGCAAGCAGCCATCCGGCCAGCGCAGGCAGGCCAAAGGGCGAAATGGCAAACGCCATCAGCAGCCCCGCGATCCCCGTGGAAATGTCTTTCTCCACAAACAGCATCAGGACACTCAGCAGCCCCAGCATCGACGCGAGGATGGAGAGCAAGCCGGCGGAAAGACTCAGCAGGAACGAGAGCACGGCCACAAGCAGGGTCAGCACCAGCACAAAGGGAGCGGCAAGGATTTTGAATATGATCCGCATAGGGGGTTCCTCCTTTTTCCTGTATATGTCTATTATAACTCTGAAAAAATCGGCACTCAAGGATGTCCCGGCCCTCCGCACTTCTGGTCACAATGACCAGAAGCAGGGACAGCCGGGGAACGGCGCGGGGCCGTTCCCTGTGTCACATCGTTACAATGGCGGAGAGCTGGGCCAGCAGATCAGACAGCGGCCCCCACAGGTCGGCATAGTCCTTTTGCAGCCGCTTCAGCTCGTCCGGGTACAGGCCGCCGTAGCTGTTGGCATGGATGGCCGCCTGATTGAGATTGTTTGCACAGCGCCGCTGGAGCGACACAAGCTCCTTGACAGGTTCAAGGTCAACGTGGAGCACATAGCCGCCCAGCGCCATTTTTCGGATATAGGCGCTCATATTGCGGATGCCCGCCTCGGCCATGCGCTCCCGAATGACCTCCAGCTCGTCAGGCCGTACCCATACATAGATGGGGACACTGCGGACGCGCTTCTTTGTCAACGCTCCTCACGCTCCCGGCTGCGGCGCTTGGGCGGGTGTTCCCGCACCTTATCCAGCGGCTTCTCCTCCGAGGGTGGCGCAGGCAGATTGTTGATGATGCCATCGATCTGATTATAATTCTGCTCCATCGAAAGCTCGGCGTTCTTGTTGGGATTGCGTTCCTGCTCCATAAATGTCCTCCTATCTGTCGCCTCGGTCAGGGGCATTTTTCTTTGGGGCAGCTTGGCCCCGGTCAGCCTCGGCCTGCTTTGCGGCGGTTTTCATCTGTTCCCGGATCGAACGGGGCCTGTCGGGATTGTCAGGCGCAGGCCGCAGCTCATAGTCAGACGCCTGCCGTTTCGTCAATGGCCGCGTGTAGGTCAAATGCCCCCACGCCAGAAATGATCCATTTTCAACCGGGACGCGCTGATCGTAGTTGACGATCTCATCCGGGGCGTTACGGGGCGGCTTAGGGAATGTCCCAATGTCCACAGGGCGCTGGGTAGAGTAATACTTGTAAAGGCCGGGAGCCTCGACCTGCCTGACATCGACGTTGTAAAGGCGCTGGTATTCCTGCACCCGCGCCGCAAAGTCCTGTTCCAGAGCGGCACGGTCGCTGCCGTAATGCCCCCATTCATACTGCCGCTGGCCGTCCTTGTCGTCATAGCAAGCCCATGTGACATAGGGCGAGGGAGCGGTAGGATGATGCCCCAGCGCAAAGCCCCTGCCATTTTCCAGCATGACGGCCTTTATGATCTCATAGCCTTGGTTTTTGTCCATACGTCCTCCTTTCCAAAATGTTAGCAATATTTCTGCAAAACCGGGCGGGGCTATGAAATCATACGCCCCGCCCATGAAGCGGCCCCAGAAAACCCTGCAATCAGCGGATTTTTCCGGGGCTAAATGCTCACGGCCTACCCCGGTATTTCCGCATATAGCCGCGCTGCTTCTGCCGCCTTGCAGCACGGGCGCAGGTCGGGGAGCAGTACCGCTGCCGCCCGTCCGGGAGGAAAGCCCTGCCGCACACCGGGCAGGGCCGGGTTTCCGCCACGGTCTCCACGGTCAGCGACCTTTCCAGCACGGGATCAAGGGGCAGCACCGCCGAACGGAAATAGCGGCAATATGCCCCTGTCCAGCATTTCCCCAGCATATAGCACTCGCAATCCAGCGGCAGACAGCCAATGTCTTTGTCATAGTTGGCACACCACCGCTTCACAAGGGAGCGGATCGCCGCCTTTTCCTGCCGGGTCAATTCACGGCTCATTTTTGCCCCCTGTCTTTACCCTGAGCTGCTCCCGGTAGCAGAACACGCAGCCGATCCCATGCCAATAGAGGCAGTCGTCGCAGCGGGAGCCTTTGGGCGGCAGGTTGGGCGGGACGCCCTTGAAGTAGCTCTTTTCTTTCATAAAGTCCTCATAGGGGCTGTCGGTAAACCTCATTCTTCACCGTCCTCGTCCCACGGCGGCCCGTCATCCTCGGGAGCGGTTTCGTCATAGTCCTCCGCGCCGTCATACTCGCCGCCGTAGTCGGCCTCGGACTCAGCGGCCCGCTGCTTCTTGGGACGGTAGATTTTGAAGTACCAGCCAGCGCCGCCGCCAATGACCACCACGGCCAGCGCCAGCAGAAGTATACCGCCGTTGCCCGTGGCCTTGGGCTGCTCCGGCTCGGGGTCAGGCTCCGGCTCCACCACGGGCGCAGGCTCCGGGGCCTTGCCCTGGCACTCGCCCATATTCACGGCGCAGACGGTACAATCTGTGTTGATAGCACCCACGGCGCACTTGTCAGTGCAGGAACACTCCGGCAGCTCACCGCCCGCCGCCTGCATCGCCGCCAGCAGGTCGGCCTCGTCCACCATGTTCAAGAAATAGGTCTGATACTGCTCGCCGTCCTCGTCGGTGGGCTTGTCGTAGTCGATAACGATGTAAAAGGTGCTGCCGCCGCTGGTCTGCACCGTGATGAACTGCTTGTTGGTGGCCTTATCGTAGAGCAGATCACGGGTCACAAGGTTGCCCTCCTCGGTGAAGCCCTCGCCGGGGTCAACGGTTTCGGCAGGCGGCGGCTCCACGGGGTCAAGGCCGTCCCATTCTTCGCCGCCCCCGGCGTAGGCCGTGACCGCCATACTGCCCATGAGGACGGACACACAAAGCGTTATCAGCAAAAGCCGCAGTTTTTTCATTCCGTCACCTCCGCCTGTTCTGTCGGCTTCTGGCCACTGTGACCAGAAGCGCCGCTCCGGAGCTGCTGGAGCACCAGCGGCAGATCGGCAAGGGAGATACTCATGCCGCGCACGATCTCCACGATCTCGCTGTTTTCCGCCTCCAGCTTCTTCTGCTCCAGTTCTTTAAGCCGTGCCTGCTGCTCGGCAATTTTGGCCTTGACCTTTTCAATCTCGGCCTCGATCTTTGCGCTTTTCGTAATTGCCATATCAAAAAACCTCCTTTACGGTAGTCGCCCGTAGGCGTAAAGATGGGACTGCCAATAGCTGCTGTTCAGGTTGGCATAGCTGATAGGGTCGCCACAATGGAGCATCCAGCCGTCGCCCACATAGATGCCCACATGAGAAATACCCGCTGTGTCATAGGTGCCGACAAAGAACACCAGATCACCGGCGCGGGGGCTGCTCGTCCGGGAGCAGATGTTATAAAGGCCCTGCGCCCCCAGCCGTCCAAAATCCCAGCCGCATTGATTGTAGACGTAGCTGACGAAGCCGGAGCAGTCAAAGGACGTGGACGGGCTGCTGCCGCCCCACACATAGGGAAAGCCGAGATACTTTTCCGCTTCCTTCAGAATGGCGGCAAAGGTTTCATCATCCAGATAGGACTCCGGGACTTCATGCTCCGGCGGGCGGTTGGTGATGTATTTCCCGATATAGCCGGACGAGGGGAACAGATCGGGGCGGTTCCCCAGCGTGGACATATACAGGGCGTACATGGAAAGCTGCTCCTCGGACATCATGTAAACCGGGACGTGGGAGAGATTGAAGTTTTCCAGCATGACATAGCAGATGTAATAGTTGTACGGCACCTCCACCTCATAGTCGTTGCCCTCGCTGTCCGTCCGGGTAACGGTACGGTAGCGCACCTCCACCACCACATCCTCGGTCAAAATGTACTGGCGGCCAAAGAGGTCTTGCAGCGTCCCGCGAACCTCGTCCAGCGTCCACGCGCCCTCATGGAGCGCGGAGATCATGGAGTTCAGCACATAGGGATCGTGCTCAATGGTGTCGAGGTCAAAATGGTACTCGTCATAATCGTGGGTACGGGTATAGGCGTCGAGGTAGCGTTGCAGCTCGTCCTCCAGCGCACAATAGGCGGCCTCGGCCCCCAGCATATCCGCGTCCTCTGCCTTATAGGTGCTGGCGGCGATGGCCGCAAGGGTGCTGTTTCCCACGGACACCATCGAGGACATACACGATTGCAGGGTCAGCACCACCAGCAGGCAGCCCAGCGCAAGCAGCGTCCCCACGGGATGCCGCTTGACGAACGCCGCCGCTTCCCGGACAAACCGCTCTGTGGCCGATACGGTTTGTTCGGCGGCTTTGGCGGTCTGCTTGGCGGTTTCCCGCGCCTTGCGCTGATACTCCCGTTTCAGCTTGTGGCGGTGCCATAACCAGGCGGCGGCGCTCTGCGCCTCCGGCTGCTCCTGTGCAAACTTGCGGGAATGGTAGTCCGCCGTGGCCTTGATGTACCGGGACTCGGCGCGGGCGGTGGCCTTGGCCGGGTGCTCCCGGATGGCCCTGCGTACCTTGTGCCGCCCATAGTGCAGCGCGGCCTCGCCGGAACGCTCCACAAAATGACCGCCCTCCACACCTACATTGTTGCGCTCCTCCTGATACACCTTTCCATGCAGAAAAGCATGGGTTTCATGTCCGGCGATCCGGGCGATCCGCTTGATGGGGCCGGGCTTTTTCGGCGGCTTCTGCTTTGCCAGCCTTTCACGGGCCTTGTTCAGCCGTTCCTCCCGGCTCTCCATGCGGAGCTTGGACTTGTGGAGCTTGGCCTGTTCGCTGTCGGTATGGAACTTCTGGCCACCGTGACCAGAAGCAGCCCCGCCCTTGGGCGGCTTATTCTGCCTGTTTTCCATTGGCAGCGTCCTCCGGCTTGGTAGTCAGCAGGTCGTAAATCTCGCCACGGGGGAAGCGGTCAACAAACGGGATGGTGACGCTGCCATAGAACAGCAGGCCCTCGCCGGAGTTGGACTGCGTGATATACGATAGCTGGTGCTCTGAAATACCGATCTGCTTGGCAAGAATGGCACGGTCACTCTGCGCCTGCGACAGCAGGATCATAAAATCCGTGTTGTCCAGAATGTTCTCGATCTCCCGGCTGGCCAGCAGGTCTTTCACATTCTGCGTCAGGGCCGAGGGGACGCAGCCCTGTTTGCGGAGCATCTTCCAGACGGTCACGAAGTAACTGGCGGTCAGCGGATCGCGGAGCAGAATATGGAACTCGTCAAAGTAGCACCACGTCGCCACGCCGTTTTTGAAGTTGGTTCCCACCGCAGAGGTGACAAAATCGTTGGTGATGTGCATGGCGATCTTGCGGAGGTTTTCGCCCATGCCTTTCAGCACAAAGCATACCACGCGGGAATTGAGGTTGACGTTGGTAGGATGGTTAAAGAGGTTGAGAGAGCCTGTGCAGTATAGCTCCAGCGCTGTGGCGATCCGCTTGGCCTCCGGCTCCGGCTGGCGCAGCAGCTCCTCATACAAATCTTGGAGCAGCGGCGTTTTGGCCGTTTCCAGCCCCAGCGCCATCTCCCGGTACACCTGACGCACACAGCGGTCAATGACGGTTTTCTCGATAGGCTGCAAACCGTCCCGGCCTCCCACCACCAGTTCACACAGCGACAGCAGAAAATCCGCTTTCAGGGACAGGGGGCTGTCTCCGCCGCCCATGTCCATCTGGACATCCATCGGGGAAATGTGGTTGGGGCTGTCCGGCGCGATCTCGATGACCTGACCGCCCAGCCGTTCCACCAGCGGGGCATATTCGCCCATCGGGTCAACCACGATGATGCGATCCTGCGGGATGGCAAGAAAGACGTTCAGCAATTCACGCTTGGCGGCAAAGCTCTTGCCGCTGCCCGTGGAGCCGAGGTAAAGACCGTTGGCGGATTTCAGCTTTTTGCGGTCAGCCATGATGACGTTATGGGACAGGGCGTTCATGCCGTAATAGAGGGACGGGCCATCCATACGAAGCTCCCGCGTCATAAAGGGAACGAAGATGGCCGTGGAGCTGGTGGTCATGCCGCGCTGAATTTCAATGCCGTTGTAGCCGAGAGCCAGCGAGGACATATAGCCCTGCTCCTGCTGCCAGTCCAGCCGCTTGACGGCACAGTTATATTTCTGCGCGATGCCGTTCACGGTGAAAATGTCGTTTTCCAGCCGCTCCCGCGTGGGGGCGGTGTTGACGATCAGGAACGTCAAGAGGAACATTCGCTCGTTGCGGCTTTGCAGGTCGGCCAGCAGCTCGGCGGCGTCCTTGGAAAAGGTGACGAGATCGGGCGGGAGAATGTCAGGATCATATCCGGCGCGGGTAGCTTTGCGCTGCTCTTCCACTTTCATCTTGTCAATGTCGGAGATTTTACCCTTGACCGTTTTAATGGCCTTGACCTGATCCACCGTCTGAATGTGCATGGTGACAGTCAGCTCGGCGTCCAGCTCCAAAATCTCCAACAGCAGCTTGTCCGACAGCTCCGACGCCATAATCTGCAAGTAGGACGCCGCGCCCCATGTCTGGCCCACGCGGAACGAGCGGCTCTGCCAGAAGTCAAAGCTGTCCGGCACGATAAAGTCTTTCGTTCCCATGCCCGTATGGGCGATGTCCGCCCACTTGAAGCGGAACGGCTCCCGGCTGCCGGGGTGAAGCTGGCCGTGCAGCAGGGCCAGACGCTCCCGCCCGTCAAGGGGCTGGCTCTGTACCCCCAGGCGCTTAAAGTTGCCGATCACGTCCGCCTCTACACGTTCCAAACGGGGACGGGCGGCGGCCACATTTTCAGCGGGGATGCAAAAGGTGACGTACTTGGCCCGTTCGATACCGTTGTTGCTTTTGGCGATCTGGTTTTTCAGCATCCCCGTGTATTCCGTGCGGACGCTGTTGAAGCGGTCATCCGCCTCGGAGATATTCACCTTGTAGCGGCTCCCGGAGCGGCTGCGGCGGTTGACAAAGGAAAGCTGGAACGGCAGCGAACTGTCAAAATAATTCAGCCACGAACTCCAGCCGCCGAAAATGGCCGTCTGATCCTCGGCGGACGCAACGGAATAGTTGATGTCCTCATATTCCAGCGTTTTTGTGTAGACACCGCCGGGGAGCTGACAAATGCCGTCTGGCAGCATCCGCACATAGGGAATGGTCTGCTGGGCCGATATGGTCGCCGGACGATTACCGGCCCGCGTCAGGCTTTTTGACTTCTTGGGGCTTTTGCTCAAGTGTGACCTCCTTTCCCGCAAACGGGGCGTAGATATTCTGCGTCTGATAGGGCCTCACACCGGGCCGCAGGAACTTGGCCCGGATGATATTCCGGGCCACCTTTTCAAAGGGCAGGCCATCCCGCTCATACATCGCCATGAAAAAGGCCGGGAGCATGAGCGCGATCATCAGGAACATCGCCCCGGTGCCGCCCAGCGCGTGACGGGTCAGCAGATACACGGGGATACCCACGGCAGCCGCACCGCCGAAGCAAATAAGCTGGCGGCGGGTGAGGTTAAAGGCAATTTTCATCTTGATCTTGGAAAGATCGTTGGGAACATTCACATAGGGCAAGAAACATCCTCCTTTCCGCTATCTTCTGGCCACCGTGACCAGAGGCCCGCTGTCGGCTCCACCTCGTTGCCCCACACGTCCCAGCCGGGAGGGGTCTGCCGTGCGAACAGCTCCACGCGGGGCCTGTCGCCCATGAGGGAAACGATCTTGTCCCGCGTTTCGTCCGGCTTTTTGCTGTGGGCCTCGATGGGAGAAATGATAAACTGGTGAATATCGGCGGCCTGCCGCTTGGGGTGTCCCTTGGTCGCCAGCAGGCAGACCTCGGCATTTGCCCTCGTCCAGAAGCCCAGCCCATAAAACCAGCTATCCGCCTTTTTGTTCTTTTTGAGCCAGACAAAAGCGACGCTTTTATAGGTGAAGTCCCACGCACGGATGAGCCGCAGGGCCTCCGGGAGCTGTGGGAACGTGGCCCACATGAAAAGGGCGCTGTCCTTGGCCGCAAGCTCGGCCACAGGCAGCGCACACAGCTCCTCAATACTCATGGTGGGGTAGTGATTTTCCGCCGCCCCCTGCACTCTCTTAGCGGAGTAACGCCACGGGGGATCGGCGTAAATAATTTCGTAGGTTCCTGTCATCATTCTCCTTTCCCGCCAGATGCCACAGCCTCCCGCGCCCGCCGGATACGCTCCGTAGCGGGGCCGTAAAAGGCCGGGGCGGTTTCAAAGCAAACGAAGCGGCGGCCCGTGTTCAGCGCGGCCACGGCAGTTGTGCCGGAGCCAGCGCAGATGTCCGCCACCACCTCGCCGGGGCGTGTGTAGGTGCGGATCAGGTACTCGCACAGGGCCACGGGCTTCTGCGTGGGATGTACGGTAGTTGTCACCGTGGGGAACGCCAGCACGTTCCCCGGAAAGCGCCGCCCATCGGACTCCCCGCTGGTGCGTTCAAACTCCCCGTAGTTGGGGCTGCTCCCGCTGCAACGGTGGATTTTCTTGTACGGCTTGCCCTGTTCAAACTGCGGGAAATAGGCCGGGGACTTCTGGTAGAACACCAGAATATTCTCCGTCTTTTTCAGCGGAGCGCGGCGGGCATTGAGAAAGCCAGTAGAGCGGC
>OHRB01000499.1_pt1 | contig 19560 bp, 15 predicted proteins | sample 1578381 | NCBI WGS metagenome assembly OHRB01 (sample SAMEA3879566, study PRJEB24766) | human gut metagenome | biome: human-associated habitat; feature: feces | place: USA | collected 1985/1987
CATTCTCAAAGATGGAAGCTTTGATCAGCCGGCTGTTCTGGAACACAAAGGAAACCGTGTTCATCAGTTCTTCTTTCGGAATATCACGGACGTCTACGCCGCCCACCCTTACAGTACCGCTTTGAGGATCGAAGAAGCGGGAGATCAGATTTGCCAGCGTGGTTTTTCCGCCGCCGGACGGTCCCACAAAAGCGACTGTCTGCCCGGCAGGAATAGAAATAGATATGCCATTCAAAACATCCTTTTCTCCGTTATAGCTGAAATGTACCTGTTCAAGCTCTACAGAGCCGTCTTTCGGATGCATGGGATGAGCTGTTTCTTTCAGCGGCTCCAAATTCAGAACGCTGTCAATCCGCTGTAAAGCATCGTCCACGATCATAGCGTTTTCGCTCTGGAACATAATACGTGTGAGTGTCACGGAAATGATCGGCGTAATGATGATATAGAATACCAGATTGAGCAAAAATTCTGTCGTGACCTGATCCTGCGTAAACAGCAAGGCTCCTGCGATCAAAAAGACAAACACACCGTTAATGGCCGCGGTATAGAACATCATAGGCGTGCGCAGCTGCTTGGTGTAGGCAATCACCCACACCTTGTACCGGTCAATTGAATCCTTAAACTTCTTAAAGGAAAAGATGGTCTGGCCAAAGGTTTTTACCACCGGAATACCTCGGACATACTCTACCGCTTCATTGGACATATCATCCAGCGCATTCTGATATTCCTTCATCTTCTGCTGCATTTCCTTTCCGGTCATCGCCATCATAATGAGAAAGCCCAGAAGTACCGGCGCCAAACTCAAAAGACCCAGCCGCCAGTCAAACACAAACAGCAGAACCAGAAGACCGCAGGGAGTTGCGAGGGCGTTCGCACGGTCCGGGAGCTGGTGTGCCAGATAGGTTTCCGTAGCAGCGCTGGATTCATTGACGATTTTGCGCAGCTTACCGCTGCCAAAATGTTCCGCAAATCCCAGGGGGAGTTTTACGATATGGTTCATGGACTGCAAACGCAAATTGGTGGCAATGCGAAATGCGCCCAGATGGGAGCACATCAGCCCGGCGATGTACACCAGTACCGCAATGACCGCAAACATCACTGCCATCCAGCCGTTGTAGGTCAGATTCTGCGCACGGCTGAAATCCGGAGCGACTTCCAGCACTTCACGCATGACCTGCCAGATAAAATAATAAGGCACGAGTGCGATCAATGCGCTGATTGCGGAGAGGATCCAGGACGCATAGGTCAGATATCGGTAACTTCCCGCAATCGTGAGCAGGCGCGATAAATTAGATTGTTTTTTCAAGAGAATTCCTCCTTTACATTTCATTTATGATACAGAGGACAATGATTTGTCCTTCTTATATCTAATTTAGTTAGTTTAAGCTAACTGCAAGTCAAAAATTATAGGGCGTTATTGCCCCATAATTTTCATCCATCCTGCGGTGTAAAAGGCCCGCATTTCCTTTACATAGTTTTCCGCATCGGGAAGCGGCATTTCATGGATAACAAGTTCAAAAAACGTATGAAACATCCCGGTGATCAAAATATGCTCCAGAGTTGGGTCAAGCGGCGGGGAGGGTCTGCCTAATTCCGCCAGCACTCTTTGATAAGCGTGTGTCCCCTCCACTTCAATTTCCACCATCTCATCAATCAGCCCAGAAAAGCGGGTCCCTTCGGAACAACAAAGAATGAGCTTACATTCCTCTAAATGCTGATAGGCATAATGCAGCATATCAAACATGCATACCCCTGATATATCGCCCATCACTTCCGGCTGCTGTTCATGGGGCAGGTCGGCAAATTGCTTCTGAGCGTCCTTAAAGCGATCAATCAAGTATTGATAATGTTCGCCCACCAAAGCCTCAAAAAGTTCCTCTTTGCTTTTATAATAACCGTAAAAGGCTCCCAGTGTCTTGCCCAAAGATTTGACGATATTCCGCAGGGAAGCGTCCTTGTAGCCTTTTTGCAAAAACTCCGCTTTTGCCGCCTCATGGATTTGATCCAAAGTTGTCAGATTCTCATCTATGGTACACGCCTCCTTAAAAAATATAGCGGTGCTATATATCACTGCTATATTATAGTTGCTCTTAAGCTGAATGTCAAGTGCTTCTGCATTTTTTATGGATGAATAAAAAGAGAGAAACTACACAAAGGTTTCTCTCTTTTGGTTGTCCGGCTATATACAGCGGTCATTATCCTGTTTGGGTTCCGGCAGAGCACTCATACTACGCAGGCTGACGCCAAGCGTAGAAAGATTGTGCAGTGCGGCCGATGCTGCGGGAGGTAAAATTCCTGCCAATCCCAAGCCTATCAGCGTCCCGTTAAATCCGATGACAAACCGATAATTTGAGTGAATTCTCTCCATCAAAGCCATTGCAATACGACGCAGCTTAACAAGCTCCCAAAGGCTGTCCGCCGCAATGGTAATATCAGCAATTTCTCTGGCAATTGCTGCGCCGTCACTGATGGCAATTCCCGCATCCGCTTCTGAAAGAGCGGGAGAGTCGTTGATACCATCTCCGACCATTAAAACAATATGTCCTTTTTGGCGCAAATCGGCTACAAATTTTGCTTTATCCGCAGGAAGAACCTCAGCGCAGAATGCGTCAACCCCTAAGCGGTTTGCAACCGTAGATGCCGTCCGATAGCTGTCGCCTGTCAGCATAACTGTTTTTTGAATTCCCAAAGCACGCAGCGCAGTCAATACTTCTTTAGCTTCCCTGCGCAGCGGATCGGAAATACAAATCACTGCTGCAAGCTCTCTGCCAATCGCCAAATACAAATGAGAATATTCTTCAGGAAGACGATCAAATCGCTCCTGTTCATTTAGCGGAACAGTTACTCCCTCATCTTCAAAAATGAAGTGCGCACTTCCGATCAATACCCGTTCCTCATTTACCGTACTGGCAATACCATGAGCCACTATGTATTCTACCTTGGAATGAAATTCTTCATGGGATAACCCTCTGCACTGCGCTTCTTGTACTACGGCGTTTGCAATAGAATGGGGAAAATGTTCCTCTAAACAGGCCGCAAGGCGCAGCATATCCGACTCATTTCGTTCTCCGAAAGTGATGATCTGCGTAACCTTCGGACAAGCATGTGTCAATGTACCTGTTTTGTCAAATATGATGGTATCAGCCGCCGCCACCGCTTCTAAGAACTTGCCGCCTTTTACAGTGATATGTTCTTTTCCGGCTTCCCGCATGGCAGAAAGCACCGCCAGCGGCATGGAAAATTTTAACGCACAGGAGAAATCCACCATAAGTACCGACAAGGCCCGCAGGATATTTCGTGTCAGCAGAAAGCTCAAGATACTGCCGGCAAAGGTATACGGAACCAATTTATCTGCAAGGTTAGCCGCTTTGCTTTCAGCTGCCGATTTCATCTGTTCGGATTTTTCAATCATGGTTACAATTTGATCATATCGGCTGGAACCCATAGCTTGTTTTACTTCCAGTATGCACTCGCCTTCTTCTATGACAGTACCGGCATACACGGTGTTTCCCGGGTGTTTTACGACCGGTACAGACTCTCCAGTCAAAGAAGCCTGATTGACTGTGACTTCCCCCTCGGCTAAGATACCGTCCATAGGAATCATGCTCCCGGTACGAATCACGATTTTGTCACCTGGGCGGATATCTGATACTGCTGTCAGAATTTCTGATTCCGGTGTCTTCAGCCATACCCGATCCACATTCAGGGCCATACAGCGAGCAAGGTCTTCCATTGATTTTTTTCTGGTCCATTCTTCCAACAGTTCGCCCAGTTCCAGCAGAAACATGACGGTTCCTGCTGTTCCGAAATCTTTGCGAAATGCGGAAATTCCTATGGACAGTGCATCCAGCACATCTACCTTCAGTTTTCCTCTCCAAAGACAGTGGATACCTCTCTTCAAAAAAGGGAGCATATGCCATACAATTCGTGCGATCTGCAATGGTTTCGGCAAAAAGAGCATAGACGCTGCTTTTAGTACCACTTTTCCGACCAGCTTTTCCTGAAATTTACGGTTTAATTCACGGCTGCTGTGCAGTGGCAAAGTGATTTGTGATTGCGCTTCCTGCAAGTTAAACTCACGGATAGCCGCCAGCACTTCCTTACGTGACCCGGAGTATTGCAGAATCACACACCCGGTGCGTTCATGGACAGTTACTTGTGTGATCCATGATTTCTTTTGAAACCAATTTTCCAGCACATCTGCTTCCTGCAAAGTCATTTTTTTCTGACCGATTCGAAAACGGATACGCCCTTTGCTTTCGTGTAAAATAATTGCCTTCATTTGTCGCTTCTCCTTCATAAAAAAAGAGCCGTATCAACGGCTCTTTTCTGTTACTCTTCCTCAGAAGTTTCAAGTTGTGCGGCTGCCGCTTCTTCCGCTTCTTTTGCAGCTCTTTCTTCATTCAGATCTTTGGCAGAAGCTAAAATGTCCGATGCGTTTTCCTGCACGGTCGTTACCGTTTCCATGACATAATCTTTCATACGCAGTCCTGCGGCTGTTGCGTGAACATATGCTTTTTTAGCGTCTTTGCTGGACAGCAGTTTAATTCCAACCGATCCGAAAAGTGTGCCACCTACAAAAAGAGCCAATTTATTGTATAAACTCATATAGAATCTTCCTTTCCGTTATTTTCTTTTGTATCCTGTAATCATTACCATGAGCAGGCAGATCACGGCTCCCCATGCCCAAAAACGGTGCTGTTTCAACCAGATCCCTCCTTCATAGATTTTGTCTAATTATTATAACAACTTTAGCTAAATCATTCTTTTGGAAACAGACAAAAACCAATGGAATCAGACCTATTTCGATACTGTCTGGGTGTACAATTAAAGTGCCTTTTAAAAGCTACATTGAATTGACTTAAACTTGCGTATCCAATTGCCTGTGCAACGTCCAGTACAGTCATAGAAGAGCACCGAAGAAGTTCAGCGGCTTTTTCCATACGTTTATGTGATAGCCAAGTATATACCGGCTGACCACGAATACTGCGAAAATATTTTTTAAATGTAGTAGGAGATATATAAAATTTGTGACACAAATAATCAATCGTTATTTTTTCATCCAGATGCATCTCCATATAATTGCAAATCTCATTTATCTCTTCTCTTATTACCTTACTTATTTTAAGATTATCTTTATCTTTTGGATACAATGTTCCTGTACTTAGCAGAAATAGCAATTCTACTGACTTCCAAACGCAGTATCTGCTTTTTTGAAAGTCTTCCATTTTGACTATTTCAGAAAATGTAGAAAAAACCCAAGATGAACCATGAATAACAGCACATCCATCTTGCTTATCCATATATTTTTTTACTTCAAAAGTATTCAATTTTAAGTCTCCCATCATACGACATAGGGAATATAAACTCTCTTTTGCCGTAGTCGCATCTACGGATACCAATATTCCTGCCAAATCCGCTGTACATGCGACGGAATACAGTGAAGATACCTCAGATAGTAAAAGAATTTCCTGCTTTCTTACAACAACCACACGATTCCATTGTTGTTTGAGTACAACATGACCTGCAAAACAAAAGAAAACTTCAAAGTGAAGTGGCTGTAAGGATATCGGGATAAATGGATCCTTTGTATTGCCTTGAAGACGAAAATTGCAAACATCCACACCTGTTATTATTGTTTCCCATAAGGCTTTTTCACCTCGGATACTTTTCAAAAATTCTGTTAACACATAGTTTCTCCTCCCTTCTAATAGAAATTATGTCATGTGATAGAATGTAGTTAGCAACGACTAACTACATTCTATCACAATTTCTGTATGAAAGCAAGAACAGCGCAATTGATGTTATAAATAGAATAGCATTTTTATTCTTTCGCTTTAAAATATCCAAGCGCATCGGTACGCTCTCCGTTCTGCCATACTTCAAAGTGCAGGTGGTTTCCGGTAGAATTGCCGGTGGTACCGACATAACCGATGACTTCGCCCTGTTTCACTTCCTGCCCTACGGTCACGCAGATAGAGGAACAGTGGGCATACAGGGTGTCAAAAGTATCGTTATGGTTTATCTTGATATAGTATCCATACCCGCCGCCCCAAGTGTCGATGGCATTGGCAATGGTGACTGTGCCATCTGCCGCTGTCAGAATCGGTGTACCACCCGGAGCGCCGATATCGGTTCCGCTGTGGTAGGCAATTTCTCCAGTAAAGGGGTCCTCACGGTATCCAAACCATGAGGTAATGGTATAACTTTGCGGAAGAGGCCATTGGAAAATCCCGGTCCCTTCCCAATCAGTATTTGGATTCATGATCTGACCACCGCCGCTGTTAAAACCACCCAGCAGTTCTGCCCACAAATTCTGATTTTCTGGCTCCGACATTAAGGCAAGGTATTCGTTCTGCCTTGCATTGAAATTGTACTGCTGCGCCATTTCCTCCGCTGTTTTATGTGTTAGAGAGATTTCCAGAATGGTTTCCGTTACCGTTTCGGTGCGGGTAGTTTCTTTTCCATCCTCGTCTACTTCGGTAACTTCCACTTCATGGCTCTCGGTACGGGTGCTGGAAGACACTGCATTCATCTCCCACATAATATCCCGCATCTGCTGAACTTGAGTGTCATCCAAAGAAGCCACCTGAGTGCCATCTTCCGCACCGGTCACCTTGGCAGAAAAAACAGCGAGAACATCTTCCCAATTGATAGAAAGCACTCCGTCATTTGAAGTAAACTCCACCCGATTATGGCTATTGCTATCTTCAATTTCTTGAATGTGTGCCTGAAATTCCCCGTTTAAAGTTGTCACAGCCTGCGTAACGCTGGTGCCGGTTCCCGTAGAATCCGAACCGAAAAATAAGCCGAAACAGGAACCGACAATCAGGGCAATCAAACAAATTAACAAGATTATCACTACAGCTACCCAACCTCCGGCAGCGATGGCAGCAATCAACCCCTTTACAGCCGCAATGGTTGCTTTAACCGCTGCTATAGTTACACGGACCGCCGCTTTAACTCCTGCAATTGTTGCTTTCGCAGTAGCCTTGGCGGCCTGTGCGGCTTTTTGTGCCGCTTTTGCAGTGGCCTGCGCTGTCTTGGCTGCCTGCTGTGCAGTCTTTGCCGAGCGCTGGGCAGTTTTGATACCTTTAGCGCTATTCTTCACACCTTTCATAGAACGGCTGGCGGTTTTTACTGCTTTTTGAGGTTTTCCTTTGACCGCCTTGGCAGCGGTATTTTTGGTCCGTATTTTAGAAGCGGTATCCTTCGTGATCTCCGTTGCTTTGCTGCCAGCGTTTTTCGCTTCCGAGAGGGTACGGGAAATTTCTCTTTTTTCTTTGACTTTCCGAGCGGTGGTCTGCGCCAGTTTTTTCCCGCCCCGATAGGTAATGTTGGCACTCTTTTTTGCGGTGGTTTCGATACCGGACAGCATTTGATCTCCGGCGCTGTTAGCGGGGGCGTTGGAGGTTTCTCCCTGCTGGCTGGCAAAAGGCGTCCCCTTCAATTCCGATACGGCTTTCTCCTTGGATTTCAGCCATGCATCCTTCATTGCGGTTTTTGGGGCTTTGGCGGCACTATCCAAAAGCCTTGGTTTTCCATTTTCCGGTTTGGTCTTAATTTCTTTCAATGGCATACCTCCTAAAAAAGATACAGGGAGCCAAAGGAGGCTCCCTGCTGCGATGTTGTTTCATGTATAGGTTTACACCCCCCTCAGTGCTTCGTCCGGCTTGGTGGTCATCAGCTGGTACAGACGGGTATTGCGGGGGAAGCTGTTTTCAAACGGTACAATGTTGCCAGCACAGCGGATGAGACCGCAGCCAGCAGATACATTGGTGATGTAGCCAAGCTGGGTGTCCGAGATATGGAGCAGATTTGCCAGTTCATCCCGGTCGGTGGAGGACTGGTTCAGAAGGAGCAAAAACTCCGAGTTTGCCAGCATCAGGCGGGCAGTATCGGAACGGAGCAGCTCCTCGACATTCTGCGTGAGCCCTGTCACAAGGCCGTTATATTTTCGGATACGCTTCCACAGCTTGTAGAAAAAATCGGCGCTGTACTGGTAGCGAAACAGCAGATAAAACTCATCGGCAAATACCCATGTGGTTTTTCCTTTCTTCCAGTTTTGGATCACACGGTTGAAAATCGCATCGAGGGTGACTAACATCCCGATGGGCATGAGCTGTTCGCCCAATTCACGGATATCATAGGCGATGATGCGGGCTTTGGTGTCTACATTGGTGTGCTGGGCAAAGGTGTTGAGACTGCCGGTGATAAACAGCTCGGAGGAAAGCGCCAGCCCTCTGGCTTCCGGCTCCGGCTGCTTTAAGAGGGAATGGTACAGATCTTTCAGCGTGGGAGCTGCACCCTCATAATTGTTTGCCATATACTCCCGGTACACATCATAGGTGCAGCGGTCCAGAATAGATTTCTCTTTGGCAGACACACCGCCTGCCCCTACTAACTGCTCGAACAGCGAGAGAATGAATTCTGATTTTTCAATCAGCGGGTTGCGCTCGTCACCGTAGGCTTTGTCCATATCAAGGGCGTTCAGGTGGGTGTTGGAGGCTGCGGAAATCCGAATAATTTCCCCGCCAAGCGCTTCTACCAAGAACCCAAATTCAGACTCCGGGTCCAGAATCAGGATATCATCATTGGTTGACAGCGCAATGCTCACAATTTCTTCTTTGGCACTGAAGGATTTGCCGGAACCGGAAACACCAAGGCGGAAGCTGTTCCCGTTTAAGAGCTTGCGGCGGTCGGCTACAATCATGTTTTTGGAAACAGCGTTCTGCCCATAGTAGATGCCCCCGGTCTGCATGATTTCCTGTGCTCGGAAAGGAATCAGCACAGCGGTGCTTTCGGTGGTCAGGGTACGGATGGCTTGGATTCTGCGCAAACCATAAGGAAGCACAGTATCCAGCCCATCCTTCTGCTGCCAGCGCAGGACGCTCATCTGGCACAGATGTTTTCTGGCTGTTGTAAGAATCGTTTCTGTGTCACTGTCCAATTGTTCCTTGGTATCAGCCAGATGGACCATGGTCACGAGACCGAACATCATTCTTTGATCCCTGTTGGTCAGATCGTCCAGCATTTCCTTGGTTTCTTTTCGCTGCTGTTCCATGTCGTAAGGAAGGACAGCGGAAAAGTTATTGGCTGCGTTCTGCTTTCGCTGCCAGTTTGATAGTGATAGGTAACCCTTTGAGGTAATCTCCGAGTTTTCCCCCACTCCACACCGTGCGTGCGACTTTCACCGCACACGGCGTTCCATCGATTGCATTATTTGTAATCTTAACAAACAACAAATTTCAACTTTTTATTTTACTGTTATGGGATTGTTTTTCGCTAACTCTCTGTATTTGTTTAGTTTCAAGATTTGAGTTTTATCCAATTTCAATAGTTCAAGATATTTTCGGATTGTGATTTCATCAGCAGCATGAATCAATCTGTGAACCTGTGGCAGCAAAAGGACAAGATTATCATATCTATCTGTACCGCCATATTGTTTTGGCAGTTTGTGGTGGCAGTGGATATCTTCAAGACATTGAAATTCAATTCCCGTTATCCCGCATTTTCCCCACTGGGCAGAATACAATGATATTCTGTTGTCGCTGTATTCTGTACTGTTCTTGCCCGAAGATTTCATCATTTGCACCATGAGCGAAGTATTTATTCTGAGATTGTCGTGGATTTCTTTACGACCTTCTGCTGTATAGAGATTTGCTTTTCGTTTCTTCGTCCACGGCGGTTTATGCTGAACAAATCCTATTGGATAAATTGGCTCATCTGAACCAGCCACATATCTCATCATCGGTGTATTTCCGTATAGCCCTATTTCCGCTTTTGTAAGAGGTCTGCCTTTTCGTCTTAACCTATTACATTTTTGCGTTCTAAGTCTATTGGTGAACACCCTCATGACAGCTAAATTCAATCCATTAAAGTCAAGATTGATATGGGTTGCGATTTTATAGTAGCTCTGCGCTCCGACCACCTTTGCATTGTATAGATGAATTTCATAACTTTCTGTACTATGCTGTGGTGGTTTTGCAACCTTTTTGGCTTGCTCAATTAACGCTTCTTTTTGTCTACAAAGAGCTTTGTCACAAACATGGGATTCCACCGTCCATTTTCTACCTTTAGGGTGAACCTTGATTTTAAATCCAAGAAATTCCGAATACTTCTTTTTAACATTAACAATCCTTGTCTTTTCGGGAGAAACTTCAAGCCTTAATCTTTCCCATAGCCACTTCGATACGGCTATTCTTATCCGTTCTGCTTCAGATTTTGTTCTGCAAAGTATGCGGAAATCATCAGCATAGCGAACAATATACATCTCTTTCAGACCTGTCGTTTTCATTGCTCTGTATGCGTGTCCCAAATCTTTACTGCCGTTGCTGTTGACCTTATAGCTGTATTTTTCCGTAATCGGATGTTCAATCCACTGGCTGTCTATCCAATGGTCAAGCTCATTCAACACGATATTTGCCAATAACGGTGAGATAATACCGCCTTGCGGCGTACCCTTCTTCGGGTGTTGAATTTCTCCGTCTGGCATTTTTATCGGGGCTTTGAGAATTTGCTTTATTACATAGAGCAGATGTTTATCCCTTATGCCAAGTGACCATATCTGTTTTATCAGCTTTGAGTGGTCTACATTATCAAAGAACCCTTTAATGTCAAACTCTACAACATAGTGCAGATTTGCCCTCTGCATTAGCTGGTATATTCTTTGAATGGCGTGTTCCACACTTCTCAGAGGACGAAACCCATAACTGTTTTCACTGAATTTCGCTTCACATATCGGCTCCAAGATTTGCTTGATACACTGTTGAACCAGTCTATCCCACATACAGGGAATGCCGAGTGGTCGTAATTTGCCATTCGGTTTTGGAATTTCTTTTCTTCTTACCGCTTTCGGGCGGTATCCATGCTTGCTTCCTGCTACGATATACCTCAGTTTCTCAACATATTCCTCTGCTGACAGCCTACCTATACCATCAATTACAACTTTATCTGTACCTCGTGTTTTGCTGCCGCCGTTGCTTTTGATATTGCGGTAGGCAAGCAGTATATTTTCTCTTGAAAGTATTAACGGCATTAGATTTTGAAAAATCTCTCCGTTTCTACTTTTGGAGTAGAGGTTATCAAACGTATCCTGCATTTGATAATATTCGGCGTGTCTGAGGTCATCAACACATAATAGCTTTTTCTGTTGTTTATTTGTCATTAGGCAGCACACTCCTTTCGGGGCATGAGCTTTTTCGTCTTACCCGTAATCCTAATCTGAGTTTGATAGATTACTTGTAATTACAATCGACTTGAGGTCATTCCTCCGCTTCCATTACAGAAGTTTCATCGGTTCGGCCTCTACTTTTCAGTGCCAGTTAAGTTGCTTATTATTCTTCGTCAACAAACATATTTCTATGCCCGACACCTTTCCTCGTTCCGATAATTCTATCTTTCCATATATATCCTTAGGTGCTTACTCTGAGCCTGTCAGCTTGATTGTGCCTGTAACACAATATGGAGTTTCATAACGCTGATTTTTACTAATCCACACTGACGGCGACATAATCGCCACCGACATTTCTATCGGCTAACCATTTAGACCCGTACATTCGCAAGTTCGTCAGACCTCTCGGTCATTCTCACCATAGATATTTTATAGACCTCCGGCATATAGGCAGCACAATTCACCGCTGAACCGCTTTCGCTGCATTTCTGCAATACGGCTGCTCTCTGCCGACTTCACCGAGCTTTTGACAGATTTCTCTGCCAATCGGAGATTAAGGTGGGCGCTTCCGAGCGTTACCTCTTCATTTCACCCATTGAATTACCAGTTCTCCAAGTATTATTTGCGCTCCTTTCAATCGCATTTTTTTAACTTGTGCCTAACCTTTTCAGTTAGGAACGAGTCGCACCGGCATTCGTTTCCACCCCTAAGAGCTTGTTCTGGATTTCCCGGACAGCCTCGTCGGTGGGAACCGTTAAAATATCAATGGAAAGCATCAGGCTGCGGTTTAAATCGCAGAGCTCCGCAATCATGGAATCCTTGATGTAGGAAGCATAGTCCTGCAGGTAAAGAACTCGGCCCCAGCGGTCATTTAAACGGAAATGGTCTTTCTGGAATTCCATGGAATCGGGACACAGCCAATCCTTGAAGCTGTGTCCCTTTTTCATGTGCCCCTTCAGGTCGAAGTCAAAGGCGGCAGGCTCGTTCCCTTTGAAAAAGTCCCGGAAGATCTGCAGACGCGACTCAATATCCAGTTCCCGCCCAATGGAGGAAAGCTGGGACAGGTGGGTGATGAGTTCGGTGCCCACACGGGAGAAATAGGTGCGGGCCTCGTCAATATTCCGCTTGGCCACTGTAATGGTGATGTAGCGGTCCTGCACCACGCTGTTGTTGGTGCCGGTCACTTTAGAAAGCAGCATCTCGTTGTACTCTTTCCGGAATGGATCCAGCCCGTCCTCCTTCATGGGCAGCAGCAGGGATTTCTCAAATTCCTCTTTGTTGACCTTCCGGTTGTTGATGGTAATCTTGGCGCTGGCCCCGGAGTCCAGGGAATTGAGCAGCTCCGAATAATCCAGGAACATGGCGGTCTTGTCGTCTTTCCCGGCGATGCTGTAATTGATATCGGTAAAGGAAAAGGTTTTGGAGAACCGGCTCCCCACTTGAAAAATCCCATCCGGCCAAATGCGCCGGATGGGGATGGCGTCCTGTACGGACTTGGGTATGGTGAATTTCTCTTTTTCTAATTTCGTCGCTCGGATCAGCGTTTTGAGTATAGGCATCCTTCCTTTGCTGAGAGATTTTGAATGTTACTGTTCTTTCCCAGCCGGTGGCTGGGGCTTGCGGTTTTTGCGCCTGTGGGGAGGTTTCTCTCCCTGGGCGATGGCGTCCTTCAGAGACTCGCAGTAAAGACTGTCGGATTTGAACACCAGCCTTTTAGGGTACAGAAATTCCGACTTAAACCAGGCCCAGGCCAGCTTTTCCGCCGTCATGCCATGGTATTTGAAAAATCCGCAGGCCGCGAAGGGCGCGGCTCCAAGGATGCACATCCAGCCCACTTCCTCACTGCCCACCAACGGGCGCAGGCCGAAATACAGCCCTACGGCAGCCCCCACCGCCAGCAGGGAACAAACAAACTGCCGGACGGAAAGGCCGAAAAAGATGGACTCCTGGTAGTCCCGAATTTCCTTTGGTACTTTTACCTCGATATTGCTTCACTCCTTTTGGGCCTACAGCCCCAATAATTCCTTGACGATGCGGTCGCTCATCCGCACAGCCCCAACCAAAACAAGCAGGTTAAAAATCAGCTCGCCCACATAGCTCCACACGGCGGTCACCGCCGAGACGTTGGGATCCACGGCAGGCGGGCTGGAGGCCATTGCGGAAAAGATAATGCAGGCCAGTGCAATGATGGCCCCTTCCAGGCACACCCCGGCATAGGAGCGCATGAAATTTTTTCCGATATTGCTGGTCGGCTCCCCCGCAAAGCTGGACAGGGGGATGGGCGAAATAGCGGTAAACATATATAATTTAAATAGGCGGCTATATACCGTCAGGATCATCACGAAGGACAGCACGGTAATGAACAGGCCGCCCAAGAGGGTCACCGCCCACAGGGGGATTGAGTCCCAAAAGTTTACCTGGTTGATTTTGTCGATGATCTCCTGGGGGAGCGCGGTACCGCTGCTCCCGGACAGGCCGGATGTGGTGATGATGGTGGACACCATCCCCTGGACGATTTTAAAAACAGCCAGCATCAAGTCGAGCCCATAGGTCACCGCCCCTTTTGCCAAAGCAAAGCGGATAAACAGCTTCAGGGCGTGCTCCGGGCGTTTCACGTCGGCCAGGCTCGAACAGGTTTTGACTACACCCACCGCGAAAAACAAAACCAGCAGCCCAAGCCCGATAGCTTTGAGCGCCCCGTTGATATTCAGCATCACGCCCCAAATCCCGCCGCCTTTGAAGGTGGCGGGATCCTGGGTAAGCAAGGCCCAGATTTCGGCTAGTTTGTCATTCCATGTTCCTAATGCAGAGTTCAAATTGTCGATAATCCAGTTTCCGGCTGGTCACCTCCTTTTGCAGATAAAGTTTGGCGGGACAGTCACGGTCCAGCCGTGATGAGGTCCAAAATTTCTTTGGAAAACGTCACGACAAGTCCGCCCGCCAACGTCATAATTCCTTGCGCCCTTTGGCTGGGGTCATGGCCCTGAAAGGACAGGCCCACCTGCACCACGCCCCAGCCCAAAAGGATGAGGCCGATGGCGCGGATCAGGGAAAAGATAAAGCTGGACAGGTTGTTCACCACGCCCAATGGGTCGCTGGCAGCGAAGGCGGTGGTGGTAAAAAGACAGGTGCACAGCACCGCCGCCATGTAGAGGGAAAACCCCAGCCGCCCTTTTTTGCCGAGCGTCAAAGTATTGGCGGGCTTTCCCTCTTTTTTGTGGTTCCTCTTTCTCAAACATTTCATGGGGATTTTTCTCAGAAGCATTCCTCCGTTTCAAAATATGGTTATGGTTTTAGAAAATCCTCCGGGTCCAGCAGCTCGAAATCGTCGTACTGGTCCGGGGAATAGTCGATATCGTCAGCGGCGTCCTTTGCCTGCGTATAATCGTAGGGCGCGGCGCCGCCATCTTCGGTCAGCCGGATATTGGGATGGCGCATCAGGTCGTACTTATCGTCCATCATGGGACGTTCCCCACGGACAAAAAGGATAGCCTTGCGGTTATCCAGCATCCGCACTTCATCCGGGGTTAAGAGTTCACGGCCCGTCTGCTGGTCGTTTACGCTGAAACTGCCGCTTCGCCCCCGGCTCCGGCCATAGGTATTCGTATCCAGTGTTTCCTTGCCCATGAGTTCGGAAACATATTTATGGGTTTCCTTTTCATTGCCGCCGAGGTAGAGGAACTCGTCGCACAAGCCCACCAGCGATTCCCACTGTTCTTTAAACAGCGCCTTGATTTGCGCCATATTCTGCGCGATGTAGCTGCAAAAGATGTTGCGGCTTCGCATGGTGGAAAGCCAGGGCAGAAAGTTGTCGGTAGGCAAGGCGATGTTTGGGGCCTCGTCGATGAGCAGATGGACCGGCACCGGCAGCCTGCCCTTGTATTTCCGGTCGGCTACAAAGTACAAGGTTTGGATCAGCTGCCCGTAAATCATGCCTACCAGATAGTTGAGGGATTTATCGCTGTCGGGAATGCAGCAGAACAGGGCTACCTTTTTCTCGCCCATTTCCTCCAGATGGAGATCGTCGGCATAGGTCAGCCTTGCAATCTGAGGGAGGTTAAAAGCGGAGAGGCGCACGCCGACGCTAATCAAAATGGATTTTAAAGTTTTTCCAGCCCCCATCTTAAAGACATGGTACTGCTTCACGGCAATGCTCTCCGGGTCCCGCATTTCAAGCCTTGCGAACAGGATATCCAAGGGGGACTCGTATTCCTCATCTTCTTCCCGCACCTCCGCTGCGGACAGCATCTCCATCACCATGGCGAAGTTCTGTTCTTCCGGCGGCGCTTCATGCTTGAGGTATAGGACGAGGGCCTGTAAAAGCGCGGTTTCGGATTTCTGCCAGAAGGGGTCGCTGCTCTGCGCTCCGGGCGGGGTGGTAGACTGGATGAGGGTTTCGATCAGGCGCAGCACGTCCTTATCGTCCCGCACATAAGCTAACGGGTTGTAGCAGAAGGAAGCGTCGGGGTTTAACAAGTCAAACACCCGCACCTCATAACCGTTCGCTTTGAGCGCCCCGCCTGTTTTTCGCAGGATTTCAGATTTCGGGTCGCAGATGACCAGCGAACAGTTCCCGCAGTTTAAAGCGTTGGGAATGGCATAGGACCGGCTTTTGCCAGCGCCGGAACCGCCGATGACCAGCACATTGGTGTTTCGCTTGTGCTTGTGGCCGTCCATCCCCATCTGAAAATGCTGGGTCAGGATGAGGTTTTCCTTGGGGTGCTTCTTATCCCGGTATTTCTTGGCAATCTGGAACACGTCGCCCCATTTGGCGGAACCGTGCTCCGCTCCCCTGCGGGTATTCTTCCGGCTGGAAACCACCACAAGGGCGGCGATTCCATACGCAAGAGTAAAAAACAGCAGGCACCGGGCGGAGTATTCTGTCCAGTGAATGGAAAAAGGGGCGTTCATAGCTGCTGGAAGCTTCCCCAGCAGGTCTATGAGGTTCATCCCGTCGTTCCAGCACCCGGCAGTCAGCAGCGCCGCCCACCAGACGATGGGAAGGGGTAAAAGCCACACCCACCATGGATTTTTTCTTGCCGTTATTCCGTCGAAGAGACACCCACCCCTTCTTTACTGCCGGATAAAGAAATATCATATTTTGTGGTTTTCTCGATAATCCTTCCTTTCCACAAAAACAAAAAATCCCCCCGGATCCTATTGGAAGAACAACTCCCACAGGATCCGGGGGATATATATGGTAGATATACAGTTAGCGGTACCGTCCCGGTACGCGCCGGTATTTGCTTTCCAGCAGCGGCAGGAGGATGTTGTCAAAGCAGGTGCTGTTTTTGCCCGCCTCCAGGAATTCATTGCGTATGGCATTGAGGGACTGCACTGTGCAGTCAAATTCCTCATCGTTCAGATACAGCCTGCCTTTACGGAGCCCCTGGGTCTTTTCCCGCAGGTCCTGCATCCTCTCCGCCTGTTCCGGCCGGAAATACTTCTGTGTAACGAGGAATACCTTGGCCAGAATCTTCTGCTGCAAAGGGGTCAGCTTTAACAGCCGCTGCTTTTCCATGTTGTCTCCCTTCCTTCGTTTTCTTTGCTTTCACCATACCACAAAAGCGGAGGAAAAGCTACCGGACAAAAGAAAACAAACGGAAAACTCTCGGCGGCCTGCCGTTCATCGTTCCGGCTCTTTCTCCGCCTTGGTTTTGGAAGCCTTAGCGGGCTTGGAGGCTTCCACGGAGAATTCGTCCGGCTGGATCGTCTGCTCTATTTCCCGGAAACTGCGCTGGATATCCCGGTTAATGGAATAGGCGGCACGCTTGACGTCGCCCAAAAAACCGCGCTTATCGTCTGCCTTCATTTCCGCATAGCTTTGGCATACCTTGTCAAAATGAAAGGCGGAGGTGTCCAAGCCGAATTTTTGAGCGGCGACATAGGCCGCGCAGTAGGCTTGGGCCGCATACGCCTGCCGGTAATAGCCGCTGCCCACCGCATCGAATCCGGCATGGGCCTGCTCACGGGCGATGGCGCAGATGGTGGCAGTTTCGTCCATCCCGTTGCGGACAAAAATGGTATGCTGCTTCGGGATATACTGTGCCTGTACCCCTTGGGGAAGCTGGTCGGAAATGGCCAGCGGAACGGGGCTGTTTTCTACCATGGCGGCGATGATTTCCTCCGGCAGATGCTGCTGGGGCGGCAGGACCTTTGGCCCTCTGGTTTGGGAAATATCGTAGGCTTTGGTAATGGTGTAGCCGTTCCCTATAGTACCGTCCTCTTTTGTGTATTCCTGTTCGGCAAAGAAGATGTATCCTTTCTCGCCGGAACGGATGGAGCGTCCGGCTTCCTTCCATTTATCGAAGGTGCGGGGGTGGGTGATTTCATGATTCTGTTCGTAGAGAATGAGAAGGTTTCGAGTGCTTTGAGGCGTACATCCCGCCATGAAGTTGAGAAAGCCTTTCATGGAATCGTCATCCTTGAACACCAACTCGGCCTGCGCGTTGACTCTCGACCAAACTTCCTCACGCTCGGCCTGCTTCATGGCGGCGTATTCTTCTTTGGACAGCTGGGGCTGTTCCTGCTGGGGCTGCGGTTCCTGTTTCTTTCCAATCAAACTGGATAAATCGATAGGGCATTACCTTCCTTTCTGTTTTTTCTTCTGTTTGGCATGGCCGGGGGTGGGGTGCTGGCGCTCCTGCTGCTTGGATTTCTCTGCTTTCTTCTCCGCCTGCTCCTGCCGGATCTCCTGCAGCTGCTTTTTCACCGAGGGCTTTTGTTCCGGCTCTTTATGGCCTGTTAAGCCGGGCGAAGAGCTTTTGCTGGGCGAGGAAGGCGCGGACGGACTCTTTTCCGCCGGTTCCCCGGCTTCCTTCTCCCGGCCAGAAGTAAAATTTGCGGCGGCATCCTGCTGGACGGGGCCGATATTGAAATCGTCCTCAAAACCGCCCACCTCAAATTCCACTTCGCCCTGCTCGGTTTTGACGGTTTCCGTCTTGCCGGGGGCTGTGGGAGCTTGCTTTTCCTGTTCCTGCACTTTCTCAATTGTGGCTTCGCCTGCCTGCGCTTTGACCGCGTCAAGGCCGAGGTTGTCGAAAATGCGCTGGATTTTAGAGGCGTCGTCCGCGAACACCACCACTTCGATGCGGTCAGCCTTTTTCTTGTTTCGGATGGGAACATACAAAAGGCCGTGTACCTTGGCTTCCTTTGCAAACTCCTTCATGTTTTCGGTGGGGACATTAAAGAATTTGAACGGGCGCTGTTCCTTGAGCATCCGCACAAGCCTTGTCTTGCCGTGGATTTTCTTCTGATCCTTCAGTACGGCATAGACAAACAGCGCAAAGTTTTTTGCCGCCATGCCCGACAGCTTGAGGGCCATTTCCGTGCCCTCAAGGGTAAATCGGACAATCTGGTCGGCTGGATCGCTTCCGTAGTTCAGTCAGCATTCTCCTTTCATCGCTCCAAATCACGGGAGCGTTTATGCTTTGTTTTTTCCAGTGCAGGTTCCTTAGAGAAGGAATCCTCGCCGGGGATGAGAGACAGGCTGGAACCGGTATCCCATTTCACTCCAATCTGCCCCATATCGTCCACATAGGAAACCGTGCCTTTTGTACCGGGCGGTGGGGCCTGTGGGTCGTCCATGGAATGCAGGGTGACGCGGGTTCCGGCAGGGTACTGCCGCCGCAGGAATTCAACCTGTTCCCTTGTAGGCCGTTGGTTCAAATGCTCATCTCCTTTTTTGGTTATCCCGATTTCGGGCTTCCTTTTGCTGTTCTTCTTTTTCTCGTTGTTCCCGCCGCCGTTGTTCTTCCTGCTGTGCTGCCTGCAGGCACTGTTCCATCTCAATGGAGTGGGTTTCAATATTCCGGCACAGCTTGGCGGTATGGCGCAGCTTTTTGAGCTGCTCTGTGAGGAGGCCGATCTGCTGGGAACCGGGTTCGTAGCAGTAGAGCTTCTGGCGCTGCTTTATCAGCACAGCGATTTCATCTTCTGTTTTCTGCCGAAGGGTGGTAAGCTGGCCCCGGTCCTCGATTTTGTTCTGGAAGATGAATTCCGCCTGCTCGATCCGCTGATCCAGCCTGCGGATATCCTCCCGCACAGCATAGCTTGGGTACCGGGGCTTCTTGGGCAGCGCCCCCATCTTATATAGGTAGGAAAAATAGAGTGCCCGCAGGCCGGAAAGCCTGCGGGGCTGTGTTTCCCCAAGAAGGAGAAGGAAGCGGTTGGCTGGCGGCTGTTCTTTCCCAGCCCGGCGGGGAGGCTTGGGATAGAGGATGCGGTTTTGAATGGCTTCCGGGGTGTACTGTTTTCCCAAGGTTTTAAACCGGACGGTGCGCCCGCTGCCCGGAAGGATCAGCGTGGGGTATTTGCGGTCAAACCGAAAGGCATAGCCCTTCTGCTCCAAAGCGCGCAGGAACTGCTTCCATGTGAGGGAAGCGGAA
>OHRB01000517.1_pt1 | contig 19077 bp, 17 predicted proteins | sample 1578381 | NCBI WGS metagenome assembly OHRB01 (sample SAMEA3879566, study PRJEB24766) | human gut metagenome | biome: human-associated habitat; feature: feces | place: USA | collected 1985/1987
AAGCCTCTTTAATTGAGTAAACATTGCCATTCTTATAAAGCATAACATCATCGCCATGGTTGTAATAATAAGTATAGTCACCAATTGTTTGTTCAATCATAACGCCTAAACTCATAAAGGGTATATTTCTAAAACATACTGTTTTATCACTTGTAGAACCAACAATTTCGACATTCAAATATTCAGGTGCTTTGCCATTGTAATATTTATTTATAATTACACGCTTTATTTCTGAAAGGAGAGCTCTATCTTCACCCTTTGGGGTAACATCTATCTTACCCCAAAGATTTCCCCAAACATATAATTCATAGAGCATATCATCATTAATTACACCTGTTTCATAGGCATCTGACAAGGTATATACTTTATTATTCTTGTATAACAAAACGGGACAATCTCTCGGATAAGAAACAGTATAATCACCTATATCGAATTCCACTTCATCTGTCCAGTGTGTAAAACTATCCATAAAATCGAAATACACGCCACCGTCACTGGCTGTACCATATATTCTTACTTCAATAAAATCAGGCTTTTCATCGCCATAATATGTATCTAACATAGCCTGTTTAATATCTGAAATCAAGTCTGGATCAGAAGTTTCATCAGGTGTAGCAGCAAAAGCTGTTGTTACAACCGAAAAGCACATTACAAATGCTATCAATGCTGTTAAAAATTTTTTCATTTTTATTTCCTCATCTTTTATTTATTCTATCTGTAATAATGGTATATGCAACAGATATTCAATTTACATCATTATACCGCTAAAATATATGTAATGCAATATAGTTGCTAAAAATTTAGCAAGAATAATTCTGCCCAAATGAAAATGCCACTTTCATAGCGAAAGTGGCATAAATGTTAATTTTAGTTGTCAAATCAAACTGGGTGAACCATATTTTTCTTGTCAAGCTTGTCGCCGTTGATGCCAACCTTGGCATTTCTTCTCTTTTCAAAGAAGTCGAGGGAAACCTTCGGGAACTGTGCATAAGAAAGAACATCCTCAGGCTGTTCAATCCACTGCTCAATCTCGCCACGGAGCTTATCAAGCTCAGGCTTAAGCTGATCTGCAGGACGACCTTTGATAATCTTCTTGTCACCGATAATCTTCTTCTGAAACGCAGGATCAATCGGCATTGGAGTTGTACCATACTCACCGGCAACAAGTCCCTTGAACTCGTTTGTGCACATTGAGTAGCGCTTGCCTGTGATTACATTGAATACAGCCTGTGTGCCGACAATCTGTGATGTCGGAGTAACAAGCGGAGGATAACCTGAATCCTTACGAACACGGGGTACTTCTGCAAGAACTTCGTCAAGCTTGTCTTCTTTACCGGCCTGCTTGAGCTGTGAAAGAAGGTTGGAAAGCATACCGCCGGGAACCTGATAGATAAGAGCGTTAGCGTCTGTTGCGAGCATCTTAGGATCAAGAAGTCCTGACTTGATGTACTTCTCACGAAGAGTCATGAAGTAAGCACGGATGTCAGAGAACTGTTTAAGGTCAAGACCTGTGTCGAACTCTGTGCCTGAAAGAGCGGCAACCATTGACTCTGTAGGTGCGTGTGATGTACCGAGAGCGAGTGGGCTGATTGCTGTGTCAATGCCGTCGGCACCTGCCTCAACACCCTTTAAAAGACACATTGATGCAAGACCTGATGTGTAGTGGGTGTGGAGCTGAAGCGGAAGCTCCGGAACAGCGGCTTTGATAGCCTTTACAAGGCTTTCGGTTCTTGTCGGAGTAAGAAGAGCAGCCATATCCTTGATACAGATTGAATCTGCACCTGCGTCTGCAATTCTCTTAGCATACTCAACATAGTATTCATCTGTGAATGACCGCCTTCTTTGTTAGCGGCCTTGATAGCTGTTTTAAGATTCTTGATGTCGTTAAGAGCATCAAAAATACGGATAATGTCAATACCGTTTGCGATTGAACGCTGAACAAGGTACTCAACGCAGTCATCGGCATAGTGACGATAACCGAGCATATTCTGTCCTCTGAAAAGCATTTGGAGCTTTGTGTTAGGGCAATGCTCTCTGATTGTGCGGAGTCTGTCCCACGGATCTTCGTTTAAGAATCTGAGGCATGAGTCATATGTTGCACCGCCCCAGCATTCGAGTGAGTAATAACCGATTTTATCGAGTTTGTCAAGAACAGGGAGCATTTCCTCTGTTGTCATTCTTGTTGCAATGAGTGACTGATGAGCGTCACGCAGAGCAGTTTCGGTAACTCTGATTTTTTTTGCCATTTTACAGCATCCCTTTCTCCGAATTATTGATTAGTTAAGTGTTACGAGAACCTTACCTGAGTCAACAGACTCACCCTTTGCAACATCAACTGTTGCAACTGTGCCGTCCTGCGGAGCCTTAACAGGAGTTTCCATCTTCATAGCCTCGATGAATACGAGGTCATCTCCGGCCTTAACAGCCTGTCCTGCCGAAACAACAACATTAACAACTGTACCGGGCATAGGAGCCTTTACAACAACAGAACCCTGAGCGCCTGCGGGAGCTGCCGGCTTTGCTGCAGGAGCGGGAGCGGCTGCCGGAGCAGGAGCGGCTGCTGCAGGAGCTGAAGAACCACCGAGTTCTTCAACCTGAACATCATATGCTGTGCCGTTAACTGTAATTCTTAAATTCTTCATTTTTAGTATCCCCTTTTATTTTAACAAGTAATCATTTATCAGATAGTTGAATGCTTCTTTGAAAGTGTTGAAACACGCTTGCCCGAGAGCATATCAAGAGCAGAAATAAGAGTCTGACGGAGCTGAGCTTCTTCAACAATACCGTCAACATAGCCGTTCTGAGCGGCATTGTAAGCAGAAAGATTCTCGTCAGCAAACTTCTGAGCAACCTCAGCCTGCTTATCTGTGGCAACATTCATAACTTCGGGAGCCATAATGAATGCGGCAGCCTCAACATTAACAGGTGAAATAACCGCATCGGGAAGTGCGTAAACAACATCTGCATTAGCGCCTGTGCCTGCAAGAGCAACATAGCCTGAGCCGATTGCCTTGCCTGTAACAACAGAAATCTTGACTGTTGTTGCCTCAGCATAAGCGGCTGACGCCTTTGTTGCCGACTTGATTGACTCAAAGCCCGGGCAGTTTACGAATGTTACAACAGGGAGTGAGAAAGCGTCGCAGAAACGAACAAACTTTGCTACCTTGTTTGCAGACTTGCAACCAAGCTCATTGCCCTTTGTAACAACAATACCTACAACCTGACCGCCGAGTCTTGCAAAACGAACATTTGCTTCCTTGCCGTAATCATTGAAGAGCTTTACAATGCTGTTGCCGTCAACTGTTCTGCTGACTACACAACCGCAACCGTCCTCTGCCGGAGCTTCTTCAAATGACTGAGGAGCCATTGTGAGGTTATTTGACGGAAGATAAAGGATAAGTTCCTTTGCAGCCTTGATTGCCTTGTCTGCATCGTCACAAACGATTGAGGCAATACCGTTTTCAGCATTGTAAGCGGCATCGGAATGCTTGCCTGTTACCGAAAGTGAAAGCTGTGCGTCTTTGCTCATGATAACGATGTCTGCGCTTGCGGCGTTAAGAGCGTTTGTTCCGAGGCAAGTGCCGAGAACAACCGAGATCTGCGGTACAACACCGGAAAGTGACGCAGCCGCATTGAGAACATCACCGCAACCTGCGAGAAGCTCTGTACCCTGCTTAAGTCTGCCGCCAACGCTGTCATAGAAGCCTACAACAGGAGCGCCTGTCTTGAGTGCAAGACCATACAGCTTTTTAAGCTTGGCAGCCTGTGCCTTACTCATGGCACCGCCGCAAATGTCGCTGTTCTGTGCAAACGCATAAACAGGCATACCTTCTACTGTTCCAAAGCCTGCAACAACCTCGGCAAAACCTTCACCGGATTTTGCAAAGGCATCAATTTCACAAAAGCTGTCTGCATCAAAAAACGCCGTAATTGTCTTATAAGCGGAAGTTGCGGCAATTTCAGCCTTTGCCTGATTGATCTTTTCAATACTCATCTTAAAATCCTCCAATACCATGTATTGAATATGCACGAAAACTGAGCGTGCATACTAATTTTCTACACATACATTATACTCTATAATCTTCAAAAGTACAAGAAAAACACGCTGTACTATTTCAATTTTGAACACATTTAATAGTTATTACATCAAAACCGTAAATTTATTGTCGAATTAACGAATAGTTTTATTGACCGTTTCGGAAGTATTTTTCAAAAACGGAAAATTAAAGCTGTTTGCCGTTTAAAAACGGGTTTGCAAGCAGTTTTTTAACCTCTTGTTCGGTCAAATCTCTCCAGTCGCCCTGTTTGAGCATACCCATTTTTACTCCGCCGATCTGGGTGCGTTTGAGTCTTGCAACCTCAAGCCCGACAGCCTCGCACATTCTTCTGATTTCACGGTTCTTACCCTCGTGAAGAATCATTTCAAGAACTACTCTGCCCTGCTCCTTGTGAATTACACGGACATATGCAGGAGCGGTTTTCCTGCCGTCAAGCTCAACGCCTGTTTCAAGCTTTACAAGCTGATCCTCGTCAATTGACGGTCGAACGGTTACTCTGTAAATCTTGTAAACATTGTTTTTCGGGTGCATAACCTTGTTTGCAAAGTCACCGTCATTTGTAAAAACAAGCATACCCTCGCTGTCTTTGTCAAGTCTGCCGATCGGATAAACTCGCTCGCCGACATTCTCAACAAGCTGTGCAACACACTTTCTGCCACGCTCATCATTCATTGTGGTAATGAATCCACGGGGCTTGTTGAGCATAATATATCGGTAATTACCGCCCTTCGGCACAACAATCCTCTTGCCTCTTACAAACACCTTGTCTGTAGGAAGAACCTTATCGCCGAGAATTGCGGTTTTGCCGTTCACCTTGACATGACCGCCGAGAATAAGCTTCTCGGCCTTTCGCCTTGACGCAATACCGCATTGTGCTATGAATTTCTGAAGTCTTATAGGTTCAATTTTAGCCATATGTAAATTCCTTTTTAATAAAATTTTCTGTATATTTAAGCTGTCACGAAAACAGATTTCCTATTGCCGAAAATATTGACACACTCTTTTTATCCGATTTAATCTTTTCGCCTGCAACAATGTTGCATTTATAAAGCAGCTTTCCGCCGAGTGTGTATTCAATTCTGCCGACCGATTCGTTCTTTTCAATCGGAGCATACAAAAAGCTGTCTATGAAGATTTTTTTCTTGATTTTATCGCAGTCCTCACGCTTTAAAAAGATTGTGTTGTTCTTCTCACCTGTAACCGTTACGCTGTCCTTATCACCGCCCACGCACGGAATATCGGCACAAAAGTCAGCGTCTTTGCAGTCAACTCCCCTGTACTTTTCAAAAGCGTAATCATAAAGAAAAATATGGTCATTCCAATCGTTGCGGTCATTCAGAGTGACGCACACAAGCGTTACACCATCTTTTTTTGCAGAGGAAACAAGGCACCGCCCTGCCGCCGTTGTATAGCCTGTTTTTCCGCCTGTACAGTAGGGATAAAGCGACAAAAGCCTGTTATGATTTGCATATGCGGTTTTCTTTGATTTCGGTTCAAGAAATTCAACGGTCACGCTCTTCTTAGCCGTAAGATTTGCAAAATCGTCATTTTCAAGTGCATATGACATAAGCAGAGCCATATCCTTTGCACTTGAGTAATGGTTGTCATCGTCAAGTCCGCTCGGCGTTACAAAATGGGTATTCGTCATACCGATTTGCTCTGCCTTTTCATTCATTCGTTGTGAAAACTTTTCGGGGCTGCCCGAAATCGTATATGCCGCCGCATTAGCCGCATCATTACCCGACGCCATCATCATTCCTGACGCAAGGTCCGAAAGTCGGACTTTTTCACCGACTTTAAGATACATCGAACTGCCCTCGGCAACCATTTCCTGTTTGAAGGTTACTTCGCTGTTACAGGATGCCGCCTCCTCAAGCGTTATGAGCGAGGTCATAATCTTTGTGGTGCTCGCAGGCTTCATCTTTTCATCTGCATTTTTTGAACAGATAACCGTGTTGTTATCGGAACAATAAAGGACAAATGCCTGTGCAGAAGTTGTGGGAGGAGTATCCTCCGCAGTTTTTGCGCCCATAAGCACAAACGGCATAACAAAGCACACCGCAAGCGAGATTATTTTTTTCATAAGGACACCCCCTGCATAAATCTATGCCGAGGGGTGTTGCAATATTACGAATCAGCCGTCAATATCATCCTGTGTGATTTCGGAAAAATCGTCTGCGGATTCGCTCTTATCCTTTTTGAAAACTCCCTTTACTTTTTTAAGAACATCGGGAATCATATTAACGAGCTTGTCGGCTGTACCTTCTTCCCTGTCAACGGAAACAAGCCTTACATCGCCCTGATAAACGGTAAGAAATGCAACAGGCTGAATTGTCACACCTGCACCGCTGCCGCCGCCAAAGCAGTCTTTGTTTTCCTTTTTGGTAGGCAGATCCGAACCGCCTGCCGCAAAGCCGTAGCTTACCTTTGAAACAGGAATGATAAGTGTGCCGTCAGGCGAAGTTATAGGCTCGCCGATAATAGTATTGACATCAATCATTTCCTTGATTTTTTCCATTGTGGTATCCATTAAACTGCCGATAGGATGTTCCATAGCCATTCTCCTTTTTCAACAATATTTATATCAATCATTTTTAACTTCTGCAAGAAGTTTAATCCCCTTGATTCCGTGCTTAACGGCAAGACCGATAAGTCGGAATGCGAAAATTCTTGCGGCAAAGTCAAAGTTAATTTCAGTTTCTGCTTTTTCCGAAAAATTCGGATTTATATCAACTCCGTAGCCTTTGCATTTTACAACACGGACAATTGTGCCTACTGCCGGATAAACAACGGCACAGTATTTGCCGTATTTTATAGCCGTGTCAGCCGCATCGTCACCTGCAACGCTGATACTCAGCGACAATTTTTTAACCAGTATGTGGCTGAAAAAATCCTGCAATGCCGATACTGCAAGCTCTGCAACTTTTTTTATCAGGTTCAAAAGCCACTCAATACCGTATTTTTTTATAAGGCTCGGCTTTTTTTCTGTCGCTTTTTTAGGTTGTTCGGTTTTCTGAGTTTGTTTTTTTGCTTTTTTCTTCTTCTTTTCCTTTTTGGGTTTTGCCGGCACAAGCTGAAGCTTTACAAATCCGATATACACGGCGCACCAAAACTCCTCTTTATATGATGCACGCAAAGTAATCGGAATAAACATCACAAGCGCAATAAACAGCACAATTCCGAGTAGGATATATAGCCAAAGCAAAGGGAATTCCCCCTAAATTTTACTGCCTGTCAACAGGCTGATCGGCAAACAAATCAATCTGCTCATTGCCGTTTTCAGTCTTTTCCTGTTCTTCACCGTTTTCTTCGGACTCCTTGTCCTCATCACCCTCGGGGAGCGGAGGAAGTTCGTCAAGACTTGAAATGTTAAAGCAACGCAAAAAGTTCTCGGTTGTGCCGTAAAGCAACGGTCTGCCCGGTAGCTCAAGTCTGCCCTTTTCTTCAACAAGTCCCTTTGTTGTCAAGCTGCCGATTACACCACTGCAGTCAACACCACGCACCTGCTCAACAAAAGCCTTTGTAACAGGCTGATTGTACGCAACAACTGCAAGAACCTCAAGAGCCGCCTGTGAAAGCGGAGTGTTTCTTCTCAAATCCATAACGGTGCGAATCTGCGGAGCAAATTCCTTTTTTGAAACCATCTGACAGGAATTGTCAAGCAATATTATAGTTATGCCCCGTCCTGACGCCTCATAATCATCAATCAGTGCAGAAATATGCTCTTTAACCTTTTTTTCGGAAATTTCAAGTGCCTGCGCTATTCGGGAAAATTCAACCGACGCACCGTTTGCGAACAAAATCGCCTCAATCGCACCACGAATATTTTCAACAGCCATTACTGCACCTCCTCATTTTCATTGTTTTCGTCCTCGTCAACCTGTGGCAAAGGCATTGCGTTTTTATCCTCAATCATATGAACAACGGCATTTTCACCGCTGCCCTCAATTCTGATACGCTTGCCCTTTACCAGCTCCAGCGTTGCAAGAAATGTTGCCACAAGGTCGCTTTTGCCCTCGCACACCTCAAAAATTTCGTGATATTCAAGCCTTTTGCCGTGCCAGAGCCTTCTCATAAGATGGATAATCTTACTGTTTACCGACACGATTTTATGCGACACAATACCCGAAAATGCGTCTTTTGACGGCGGAAGCTTACGCTTGCCCCGTCCGACTGCGCTGACATATGCCTTTGCAATATCCTCACTCGGATGAATACGGTTGTAAGTCAAGTCAAATTCAACGGGAGAAGCCTCTCTGTAAAAGCTGTCAAAGTCATAAATATCGCCGAGTTTTGCCGCCATTTCACGGCAAACGGCATATTCAAGAAGCTGTCCCGAAAGTTCTTTCTTGAGCTCTTCAGCCTCTTCCTCATATTTTGGCAGGAGCATTACAGACTTGATATAAACAAGCCTTGATGCCATTGTCAGAAATTCCGATGCGATATCCATCTGATTTTCCTGCATCATATTAATCTGCTCCATGTACTGGTCGAGCAATTCGGAAATGCTGATGTCGTAAATATCTATTTTGTTTTTAGAAATCAGCGTCAGCAAAAGGTCAAGAGGGCCTTCAAATGCCGACAGCTTATATTGAAGTTGTTGTGTTTCCATAAATAAGTTTCAGTTATGATTTGATGTTACGAATGATTTTGAAATCAACCGACAAACGGCATATACGGCAGGCTTGCAAGCCAGCTGATGAAGTTGAGAATCTGATTGCTGAGCCAGTTAATCGGAGTGTTGAGAATTCCCACATACAAGAGAACAAAAAGACCGATAAAAAAGTACATCTGATATCTGTAAAAGAATTCAACAGCCTTGTCGGGTAAAAATACGAACAGAACCTTCGAGCCGTCAAGAGGCGGAATCGGAATAAGGTTGAACACTGCAAGTCCGACATTGCACGAAATATAGAAACTTAAAAACTGAACAATGTAATCGCCGATTGTTGAAAGCGGAAAAGCACCCGTAAAAAGGATAATCGGATAATAAATGAGAAGTCCGACAAAAGCCGCAACGATATTTGCAATCGGACCCATAATTGCGGTGATTGCCATACCGACCTTTGGATTTTTAAAATTTCTCGGATCAATCGGAACAGGCTTAGCCCAACCGAATCCGAACAAAAGCATACACAAAGCACCCATAGGGTCAATGTGGCTGAGCGGATTAATCGAAAGTCTGCCTCTGCCCTTTACCGCCTTATCACCGAGAAGTGACGCAGTAAAAGCGTGCGCCCATTCATGGAACGGGAGAATTAAAAATATAATAACGAGTACAGCCAATATTTCGGCAATTACCGAGCCGAAATCAAGGTTGCCGTTTCTGATGCCGTTAAGTAATAATGAGAGCATAAGAGCCTCCTGAAATCTGAATTTTTAGGTAACAATCGTGTAACTATATTTATTCCTAATTATATAATATATCGTCAAAAATTACAAGAGCAAAAAACAAGTTAAGAAATTTTCAAAAAACACTTGCATTTTCTCTCATTTTCTGTTATTATAACAAAGTTAGAAATAGAATTAGTTTTCTTTAAGGAGGTGCAGACGCATGGCAAAATGTGAATTCTGCGGTAAGGATGTAAAGTTCGGTATTAAGGTATCTCACTCACACAGAAGATCAAACAGAACATGGAAGCCCAACGTACAGCGTGTTAAGGCTATTGTTGACGGTTCACCAAAGCGTGTATATGCTTGCACCCGTTGTTTGCGTTCAGGTAAGGTTACCAGAGCTAACTGATTTTACAGATTACGAAACAGCTCCACTATTTACGGTGGAGCTGTTTTTTTGTATTTTTATCAGAATTTTAAACCTCAATCACAGCACAGAAAGAGGGCTGACCTTTGTTTGGTCAGCCCTCTTAATTATTAGTCTTTATCAGCCGTTAAAGGATTTCTTCCTTCTTACGAAGAACGAACATTACACAAGTTGAGCCGATGAGAAGTGTAAGAATTACAACAGCCAGAGGAGCTTCACCTGTCTGGACAACGCCGTCATTGCCGCCGCTGTTATCAGATGTATCCGGAGTGTCGGATGTTGAGCTGATTTTCTTTGTTACAGATGTTGCATCCTGTGAAGTTACAGGAACAATTGTAACCTTAGTTGATTCCTGCGTTTCCTCTGTAGCCTTAGTAGCCTCAGTAGATGACTCTGCGGTTGAAGGCTCGGCTGTAGTCGGTTCTGCATAGGTTGAAGGAGTAAGCTCAGTTGAAAGACCATTTTTTGCTGCCACAGCAACAGGATCTTTCTTAACTACTTCTTTATCAACAAGAATAACTTCTTTTGAACCGTCAGTCATTTCTGTGTCCGGATTTACTTCCGAAACACGAAGCACCTCAACAACAAGGTCAACCGTCGTCGAAACCGGTGCAACCTTTGAAATGTCTTTAACATCAAAAACAACTGTTGCAAAAAGCGTCTTTTCGCTAAAGTCATAAAGACCGAGATTACTTGCACCGAATCTTACATAACCAACGCCTTCCGACTTATTCTTGAAGTTTACATATACACCTCTGCCGTCCATTGTCGGGCAAACCGACTTAGCAGTATTCACATCAGCAACCGAAAGGATTGAAGGGTCATAAGAAATGTGCCACTGCGTGTCAAGCACATTCTTTGGAGACTGCATAATATATGTAACCGTTACCTGATTTGTAACTGCATTATACTTTGCACTTGCCATTGGGAAGTAATTAGATGTTGCATTTACTGTAAGAGCAAGCGAAGATTCAGCAGATGATGTTGTCCCCTCTGTTGCAGCAGCACCATCAGTTGCAGACTCGGTTGTTTCCGATTCTGTTACAACCTCTGTTGTTGATTCGGCTGTTGTTTCCTCACCCGATGGATTGTACTCTGTCGGGAACACACCGTCTTTGCCGTAATAATCGCCGGCCTTGAGGTCTGCCTTTTTAGGAGCATTGCCGTATTCACCGTTACCGTAGTAGTAGAACCACTCACCGGCAAAAATCAATTCATCCTTATCGTTCTCGGAAGTAAATTCAGGATTGATAATATAAATCATATTATCAAAGCTTTCAACACCGTTGGGATAATAATCAGACTCGCCTTTTTCATAACCTTTAAAATTAATATCGGTTGTTCGATAAGCAAGTTTATATTCAGGATTTGTAGGATCGTCTGTACCTTTAAGAGCGTTGTTCCAGATTACTTTATCAACATCGGTCGGTACATCAGAACAGTAAACATTTTTGATATCAGCATTGCGAGCTGAATAACCCGGCCACGCTGAAGGAGTATCCGAACCGTTTTCCCAATAAACACCTGCATCAGATGTATATTTGTTTTCCCAGTCATCAGGCTTGCAGAAATATATATGGTAGGTTTCAGTGCCCTCAGAAGGCACATAACTGCCTTCATCGTCCGTATCGGCAGAAACGCTTATTGCAGCAACCACTATCATTGCCGCTGTGAGCATAACAGCCAATAAAAGACTGATAACTTTTTTGGACATTTGTATTTCCTCCTTATGAATTTCCGACACCATACTTGCATCTGTATGATTATTATAGTATAAAACGCAGTAAAAATCAAGTGTTACAGGGAATTTTGAGCCTTAATCTCAATGTAATAACAACCAAATTTTTGTGTTAATTTCCACCAAATTTGCATTTTACGGAATTTTGGCATATTTTCAACCGTAATTTCCGCTTATTCAGTCATACATAAGAGAACAAATAATAAACAGTAATGCAAAAATGCCCTCCAAAGCGGAGGGCATCAAATAATTATGTATAATTATTTAAGATTATTCAAATCTCTTGCGTGTGTAAAGAACTGCACCGCCTGCAACGAGGAGAACTGCGAGAACTGCAGCTGCTGTTGTAGCACCTGTCTGAACTGCGCTGTTGTCTGTGCTATTTGCTGTGTCAGCAGTTGAAACTGCGTTTGCAGAAGATGTTGGGTTCTGACCTGCAGTAGGAACTGTGTTCTTTGTAGAATCTGTCTTGTTGTCATCTTTCTTGTCACTTGACGGAGCTGTTGTTGCAGCCTGATCAGGAGTAGCAGGTTTTGCATTCTTGTCTACTGTCTGAACAAGACCTGCTTCCTTAGCCATATCATAGTTAGGAAGTGAACCGTACTCGTACTTGCCTGTTTCTTCGTTAAGACCATAGTAGAAGTAGAACTCACCGGCATATGTTTCCTTACCTGTTACGCTTACAGAAGTGTTGGTAGGGTCTATAACATAAATCATGTTGGTGAGGTACATTGAGATACCCCAGTCAGGATCCTCAAAGAAGTTGTCAGCAAATTTACCGAGGAATGTCTTGTCATCACCGTCAAATGCTTCCTGAGCCTTTGCCCAGAATTCGCCGTCAAGCAAACTGTCATAATATTCATTGTCGCCTTCCGAATAGTACTGACAAGAAACATCGGCAGTCTGCTTAGCAGCCTTAAACTGATCCTCACTAAACTCGTAAGTTACTTTACCTGTTGCGGCATCTTCTGTCCTTTGACCGCCGTTAAGGTAGTTGTTGAAATCAAGATTAGGAACATCTGTAGGAAGGTCAAGATAGAAGATGTTATTTTCAGCATTTTCAACCTGCATCTTATAACCCGGCCAAGCAGGACCTACTGACGTACCGTCAAGAGAGCCGCATGGATCTGAACCGTTCCACCAGTATGCACCTGCATCATGAGCATTGTACTTTTCACTCTTCCATGACTCAGGCATAAGGAAGTAAACTTTGTGTGTTTCTTTTACGCCCTCACTTGGGACATAACGACCGTCTGTATCAATAGCTGCGGAAACGCCGATTACACCTACAAGAGCAAGTGAAAGAACGAGAGCGCATGACACTATGATACTGATAAGTTTTTTTGACATTTGAATCTCCTCCAAAAAAATTTCCGATTTCTATCGGTATGGAATCATTATATAACAAAATTTTCAAAATTGCAATCTTTTTCAAAAAGCTTAAAACAAAAAAATACACAAAATTGCAATCGCAATTTTGTGTATTTAGCTTGTATTATAAAAAATTTTCCTATAAAAGATATTTATCTGTTTTATTTATCCGCATCTGCGTCGTCCGACATTGCATTATTGTCCGCAGCTTTGTTCTTTTTTTCGTCCTTTTTCTTTACGAAAATAATTGCACCTGCGGCAATCAAAACAACAACAATTGCAATTATAATAATTAATGTCGTGTTTGAACCCGAACCGTTTGCAGAGCTCTCAACAACCTTTGTAACATCTACAACCTGACTATTCTGCTGAGTTGAAATGTACTTTTTTTCAACGACTACCGACTTATGGTCGTCTTTGTTAGGTGAGTTTTCCTCGCCCATTCCGTCAATGTAGTTTACAAAATCGCCCTGAATTTTTTCAGAATTTGCCGTATCATTATTTACTATCGGAACGGCACTATCCTCTACCTCTTTACCGTTCACCCAAAGCTTGCAGGTGATTTTATACGATTTGAGATATGTCATATCATCGCCGTACATATCCGAGATGAAATATGAAAGATCGGTTTTGCCTCCCTTGAGTACCTTGAATTCAGCAGAAACGAGAGCCTTGTCACCGTTAAGCTTTACGGGAGCTTGAACATCTGTCCATGTAAAGGTGTAAAAATTCTTAAGTTTAGGGTTGCCAATCGCATTTTTAAAGCTTTCGCAGTTTATCGAATCGGCATTCAACTTCAAATATTCATCGTTGTAAAAGAAACTCATTGCAGCTCCGATTACTTCTTCTTTTGTATCGGTCATATAAATAGCATACTTTACCGTATCACCGACTTTAGCTGTTACGGAATCCTTTTCATCTGTTGAAATGCTGATTGTAAGGTCATCCTCTGCAGCACTTGCAGGAATACAGAATGCTGACACGGTAAGTACAGCCACGAAGAGAATTGAAAGCATATTTTTGATTTTTTTAGACATTTTTTTCATTCCTTTAGTTTGATATCCCTATTATATATCATTAAGACTAAAATTTCAATCAATAATTTAACAATTCTCGGTGAAATTTATGTGAAAAGTAAATTAATTGCAGATTCACCTTTAAAGAAATGATATTTTAGAAATTATAATTCAAACTGATTTTCACAACATTACGATATAAAAAAACGCCCCTCGGAAAACCGAGAGGCGAAAAATTATTTTTTTAATCTGTCAACGCCGTTAACAGTCTTACAATAGGAAATTCAATTACTTATTGAATCTCTTTCTTGTGAAGTAAACAACACCTGTTGCAGAAACAAGAGCTAAGAGGATAACTACTGCCATAGAAGCATTACCTGTCTGTACTGCGTTGCTGCTTGTGCCGTTAGCCGGTGTGTCAGAAGTAGCTGTGTCAGCTGTTGACTGACCCTTTGTTGCAGCCTGTGTAGCAGATGTAGCATCAGGTGTAGTAGGAGCTACTGTAGCCGGAGCATCTGTTGCAGGAGCATCTGTTGCTGGAGCATCTGTAGGCTCTGTTGCAGGCTCTACTGTTGTAGGCTCTGTTGTAGGAGCGTCTGTAGGCTCTGTAGCAGGCTCTGTTGTAGCAGGCTCTGTTGTTGTAGGCTCTGTTGTAGCAGGCTCTGTTGTTGTAGGCTCAACATATGCCTCAACCTTAGCGTCTGAGTTAATGTGATCAAAGAGATCATTAGCCATGTCGCCGTTAACTACTGCTTCATATTCTGAATCAGCATCAACTGTGCCTGTTGCAGGATTGAGCTTACCAAGTGTAAGATCAACTACATTGAGGTCAACATTTGTTGTACCTGTACCGTTAACTGTGAACACAGCCTCAACAAGCTTCTTGCCGCCTGCAAAATCATAAAGTGCAAGGTTTGAAGCATTGCCTGAAACATCATCCATATTTACCATGCCGTCAGCGATTTCAGGCATTGTAAGTGAATCAAGTGTAAGGAGGTTCTTATCATATGTAAGAGCCCACTGTACTTCTTCAAGCTGTGCGTCCTTAGTGTCAAGGAGATAGTAAACTGATACCTTGTCGCCTACATTAAATGTGCCTGAACCGTTAGCCTGGCAAATATTAGATGTAGCGTTGATTGTTAAATTATCAACTGCAGGAGTTGAAGGCTCAACCTTAACAGTAGCCTTAGCACCTGAGCGTGACGGATAATCAAACTTAGTAAGATCAAGTGTGATTGTTACATCAACGAGTGAATCTTCTGCAAAACCTGCAGAAACTGTGTTAAGAAGCATATTCTGACCATTGAATGCAAGGTCAAATTCTTCGCCTATAGGAGTTGCGCTCTGCTCGGGAAGACCCCAGCTAGCTGCCCAATCATCGTTTGCAGCAAACTTGAACTGATAAGCATCGTCTGCAGATTCAATGTTTTCATACTTAATCTGATATACCTTGTCAGAAACCTGAGTCATGTGGTTAGCTTCAGCGTCAACACCCCATGCTACACCGTTGAGCCAGTTGTCTTCACCGTTACCAACAACTGTAATGCTGTTAACTTCAAGGTCTGTTACCATTTTAACGCCGTCACCTGTTACAGTAATCTTGTTTGTAGCAGGATCGAATGTTACAGTAACATCACAAGCTGTTTCTACATCGAAAGTTACATTGTTATCTGTACCGTCAAGACCGATCCACTTCTGAGCGTCGCCTGTGTTTGCAACAACCTTGAGCTGATAGTTTTTACCGGCAGGAACAGCAGAGAATGTCTTTGTGAATACGCTGCCGTCAGCTGTCATAACATTTTCGGGAGCTGCGTCAGGTGTACCAACCCATTCATAGCCTGTAAGATTTGTTGTACCGGCAACTACATATGTAGTATCGGCAGCAGGAGTTGTAGGCTCTTCTGTTGTAGGCTCTACTGTTGTAGGCTCTACTGTTGTAGGTGCTACTGTTGTAGGCTCTGCTACTGTTGTAGGCTCTTCTGAACCGTCGGGAACTGTTACAGTATTAGTGCTTATAACATACTTACCGGATACATCCTGGTCAACGATTGACTTGTCAATAACCGAAACTTCTTCTTCGCCGATTGTCTGGTCTGTTGCAGGATCAACCTTTGAAAGACGAAGTACCTGTACATCAAGATCAACAGTAGTTGCTGTAGCCTCAGGATCAATTACTTCAAATTCAGCAGAAGCAAATACGATTTCCTTTGATGTTGTGTCATAAAGGCTGAGTGTTGTACCGTTAGCGGAAATCATACCCGGATTAGCATTGTTATAAATATAACTGCCAACCTTTGGATATTCAAATGATGTAGCTCTGGTTGAGTTAGCGGTTAGCTTGAGTACATTTGTATCGTATTTCATATCCCACTGGAAGTCCAACATGTCCTTGTCCTTAGACTGGAACATATATGTAACCTTTACAGTCTTCTGACCTGCGCTGAGAGTAACCTTCTTCTCAGGGAAGAGGTTTGAAGTAGCTGTAACTGTGATACCCTTTGCAGGAGCTGCAGTTGTAGGCTCTACTGTTGTAGGCTCTGCTACTGTTGTGGGTTCTGCTACTGTTGTAGGCTCTGCTACTGTTGTAGGCTCTGCATCAGTAACGATGTCAACCTTACCCTTTGCACCCTGCTTTGTAGCATAGTTAAAGTTTGAAAGGTCAAGTGTAAGAACGATGTCATAACCGTCTTCGTAACCAGCTGCATCTGTATCAATGATCATGTTCTGACCGTTGTATGTAAGGTCAAACCACTCATTGAGGGGAGCTGTGCCCTGCTCAGGAAGGCCCCAGTTATCTGCCCATGAACCGTTGGCAGCAAACTTGAACTGATAGTTCTCATAAGCGTCAAGGCTCTCAAACTTAATCTGGTAAACCTTTGAACCCTCAGATGTCTCTGTCATGTAGTTAGCTTCAGCATCTACCTTCCAGTCCTTACCGTTGAGCCATGCATCTTCACCGTTACCAACGACTGTAATGTGGTCAACAACAAGTTCTTTCGGAATTACAACACCTTCACCTGTTGCAGTGATTTCATTTGTTGTAGGGTTGTAAGTTACTGTTACATCACATTCCTTTGTTACATTGAATGTGAAGTTGTCATTGCCGGTATCGCCTACACCAATCCACTCTTTATCGTTTTTAACGATCTTGAACTGGTAGCCGTTGCCGACTGCTACGTTGGTAAATACTTTTTCGTAGTTACCATCGCCGTTTTCTGTCATTACATTATCTCCGCAAGTTGCTTCAGTCTCAGCCCACTTGTAACCTGTGAGTTCTTCAGAACCGGATACGAAATATGAATCGCCGGCAGCAGAAACGCTCACTACGGTTGCAACGAGTGATGTCACAACAAGCATCATAGACAGTAAAAGGCTAAGTGCTTTTTTGAACATTTTCTTTTCCTCCTTATGTGATAATGCTTCTATAAGCAGTTTAATTATACAACAATCAACCACCAAAAGTCAATGCTAAAAACTCTTGCTGACTGATTATTTGACAAAATATTGTTTTTTTGTAGGAATGCACAAATAAAATATCATTTATTTGTTATTTGTAACCATTCACATTGTGAGATTGCCAGTTCCAACTGTCACGGCACATATCCTCAAGACTTTTCTCGGCAATCCATCCAAGTATTTTCTTGGCTTTTGTTGCGTCGGCAAAGCATTCTGCAATGTCGCCTGCTCGGCGTGGCTTTATAACATAAGGAATTTCAATCGAATTTGCCTTTTCAAAAGCCTTTACAATATCAAGAACGCTGTAGCCCACACCTGTTCCGAGATTAAAAATCTCGGTTCCCTTGTGCTCTGCGGAATATTCAATAGCCTTTACATGACCTTTTGCAAGGTCAACAACATGGATATAGTCACGCACACCCGTGCCGTCATGCGTAGGATAATCGTTGCCGAAAACACCGAGACACTTGAGTCTGCCGGCGGCAACCTGTGTTATGTACGGCATAAGGTTGTTCGGGATTCCGTTAGGATCTTCACCGATTCTGCCGCTTTCGTGAGCGCCGATTGGGTTAAAGTAACGAAGAAGAACAACAGACATATCGGGATTTGCGTTTGCGGTGTCTGTAAGAATTTGTTCCATCATAAACTTTGTCCAGCCATACGGATTTGTAGGAGAACCCTTTGGCATTGTTTCAACAAGCGGAACAGTTTCCGGAGTACCGTAAACCGTGGCACTTGAGCTGAAAATAAAGTTATTTACACCGTGTTTCTTCATCGCCTCAAGCAAAGTGAGCGTTGAATCAATATTGTTGCGGTAGTATTCAACAGGCTTCTCACAGCTTTCACCTACTGCTTTAAGACCTGCAAAGTGAATTACCGCATCAATCTTATTCTCCGAAAAAATCTTTTCAACGGCATCTCTGTCACATACATCGGCCTCATAGAGCGGAATTTTTCTGCCTGTCAGCTCTTCAACTCTTTCAACCGCTACGGGACAACTGTTTGAAAAATTATCTGCAATTACAACATCGTGACCTGCGTTGATAAGTTCAACACAAGTGTGCGAGCCGATATATCCGGCGCCGCCTGCAAGCAAAACATTCATTTTAAAATTCCTTTCTTAACAATCAGCATTTTTCAGGCTCGGGATAGTCAACACCAAAGGTTTCGGCTGTAACCTTTGCCATAATCTGAGGATCAAGAGGCTTGTCGGAATAGTCTGTGTCACACTCTGCGATTTCATTGACAACATCCATACCCTCAATTACCTTGCCGAATGCGGCATACTGACCATCAAGGTGAGGAGCGTTTTTGTGCATAATGAAGAACTGCGAGCCTGCTGAGTCGGGCATCATTGAACGAGCCATTGAGAGAACACCCTCTGTATGCTTGAGATTGTTTTCAAAGCCGTTCACGGCAAATTCGCCCTTGATTGAATATCCGGGACCGCCCATACCCGTGCCTTCGGGGCAACCGCCCTGAATCATGAAACCGTAGATTACACGGTGAAATGTGAGTCCGTCATAGTAACCCTTGTTTACAAGGCTGAGAAAATTATTTACAGTATTCGGAGCAATTTCGGGATAAAGCTCCGCCTTGATCGTTTTTCCGTTTTCCATTTCAAAAGTAGCATTAGTCCTTTCCATGGGGGGAGCACGTGGAATAGCACATATAGGA